>Ga0255341_1000397_pt1 | contig 75345 bp, 70 predicted proteins | sample wastewater_treat_8_FD_192418 | JGI IMG/M metagenome (GOLD analysis project Ga0255341, IMG submission 192418) | Wastewater microbial communities from Lulu Island WWTP, Vancouver, Canada - plant12 | ecosystem: Engineered > WWTP > Wastewater > Unclassified | place: Canada: Vancouver, British... | reverse complement strand
TTTGACAAATCAAAAGTTTTTTTCAACGAACAGGTATTATCCACATTCAATTCCAACACCACGTAAGTAGATAATGGATTTTTCCCGCCCTCTACTCCATCAAATGTACCGCACAAAGAAACAACATTAAATTGCTGGCTTTTACAAGATAGAGATAGTATTAAAATTGTTGAATATGCTATAATTTTCCTCATCTCTCGTTTAATTTATATTTATAGGTATCGACCCTGTATTTGCAGAACCACCCACATCATAATATTCTGACATTCATAATATTATGAAATAAAGTTAATCAATAATTTTTATTCCCGCAAAACTATTCAAGGGTTGACTACTTCGCTTCAAAAATCAGAACAATGGCGGGATGGGAAAATTCAAGCGAAACTTTGCTCTCCGATACAATGTTGAGAGAGGCCTTCCAGAGGGAATCAAAAATTACGTCATCGAGAGGGTATTCGAGCCCCTTTGATTTGATTCTCAGACTCTGGTCGAAGGTAAAAAATGAAATGGCAGTACCGGGAACCGCGTCAAAAACGGTGCTATCATTGATCGTAAAGAATCTTCCGTGATCTGTGACCATATCCACCGGAAAAGTGCACTCTTGTGCATATTCAGCCAGGAGCGAAATGTTACCCAAGGTATGATCCTCCCTTCGGCCGGTAGCCCCGAGAATGGTCACCTGTGAGGGACTGAAGCTCTTTGCCAGCTCCACAGCCTTGGTAAGGTCGTTAGTATCTTGGTTATCCGATTTTCTGATGATATCTGAGTATTGTCTCTGCAATTCAATGGGCATCGAATCCATATCACCGGCAATAAAATCAGGGATAACTCCTCTCGAAATGGCCTTTTCTGCGGCACCGTCGCAACAGATGAGTAAATCCGCATTGAGTAGTATTTTCAGAGTCCTCTCTGAAGAGGGATAGGTCCCGTCGGCAAGTATTACAACTCTTCTCTCCATAGATAAAAGTTATTTTGCCCTATATTTTTCCGGTTCACGGAATCCTTTCAAAAACTCTCCTATATCGAGCCGCTTTTTACCCGCAATCTGAAGGTTGAGGAGACGTACGGATCCGGTGCCGCACTTGATCTCAAGCCAACTGTTGCCATCGGAGGTGATAGTGCCCCAATCCTTATTCTTATTATCCTTATCCCTCACGAAGGCCTCAAATATTTTCACTCCGATCTCTTGCTCCTCAAAGGTAAAGGTGGTATGAGCGCAGGGATAAGGGCTTAGTCCTCTTATGAGGTTGACAATATCTCGGGCATCCCTGCTCCAGTCGATATGCGCAAGTCCACGAGTGAGTTTGGGTGCAGGTTTGAGCGCCATATACTGAGTATCCTGCGCTACCGGACGGATAGTGCGGTCTCTGATAGCAGCAGCAGTTTTTACCACCAGTGTGGATCCCATCTCCATAAGTTTGTCATGCATAGTGCCGGCGTTATCATAATCCTCGATTAGGTAGCTCTCTTGGAATAGTATTTTGCCGGTATCTATCTCTTCATCTATCATGAAGGTTGTAACTCCGGTTATGCGCTCCCCGTTGATTAGTGCCCAGTTGATGGGGGCCGCACCGCGGTACTGCGGTAGGAGGGAAGCGTGCAAATTGAATGTGCCCAGTGCCGGCATCGACCAGACCTCTACAGGCAACATCCGAAAGGCTACTACTACAAAGAGATTGGCGTTGAAAGAGGCAAGTTGCTCCAAAAACTCGGGATCCTTGAGCTTCTCCGGCTGAAGTACGGGTATACCATTCTCCATTGCGCATTTTTTGACTGCGCTCTCGTTGACTTTTAGTCCTCGTCCGCTCTGCTTGTCGGGGGCTGTCACCACTGCAACTACTTCAAACCCAGAGGCGAGGAGGCTCTCAAGCGGTCCCACCGCAAATTCGGGGGTGCCCATATAGATAATGCGTATGCGTCCCCTGTTCTTGCGGAAAAAGTTGCGCACCTTGTGGTAAAAAGTGACTACAGAGCTCCAGATATTTTTGAAGAATAATTTATACGAATCAATATTGAATAGGTTGGAATCCCTGATCGCATGCCTGGTTAGGAAAATACCTATCGGCAACAGTACTACAGAAGAGATGATAGTTCCTACAAATGGGGTCATCGCTCCATCCTTCGCAAGTTTTTTGCCCGAAATATCGATAATATAGTAGACCAGATAGAAGAATATCGAAACAATCACCGGGGTACCGAGACCTCCCTTTCGAATAATCGCTCCAAGCGGAGCTCCAATAAAGAAAAAGAGCAGGCAGGCGAGGGAAAGGGTAAATTTGCGGTAACTCTCAATGTCAATCCTCTTGAGTGGATCGACATAGCGGTAGTTTTCCCTGGAGAAGTTGTCCACCTGATCGATCGCGAGAGTAAGTTTATCCATTGCCTGACGACAGGCCTCCTTCTCCATCTGTATCGGTTCATCAGCCGCAATCATAGCATATAGCGAATCGACATCCAGCCATCCGGCAAAATCCGCTTTAATTGTGGTATCCAGCTGGTGGAGATAGGTCATTCCCGATCCTGATAGAAATCTATTACGCTGGGTTTCCTGCAGTTGCTCAAACACTATTGAGAGAGAATCCCAGTCATGCCTGAGTTGCTTAAGATCTTTTGACATCACCTCATCGCCGAAACGATCATCGGAGGAGCGTGTGAAGGTGTAATCTTCCAATGCTACAATCAACTGCTGCTCCTCAAACCGGAGTTTGTTCAGGGTTATAGAGGTATCCCTGTAGGTCATTTTGTTCTCTTCCTGATATGAAATGCCGTTATAGAGATCGAATACCAGATGCTCTTTGTTGGTGGTGACGACCATTCGACCAGAATCGGCAAGAGTTATGTTGGTGTTTCCGTCATTGTATGTATGGTCGTAGATGATGATATTGTACATCATCCCGGTCTCATCGTTGCGGTCCTCTATGCGGATGATATAGTTGTCGATACCGTCGTAGAATATTCCTTTTGGAATTTTAATCTCATCTTTTGTGTGGAGGATGTCATTGCGGAGAGTGTAAATCTTGTTGTATGATACCGGAACCAGGTCGTTTGCAGCAAAAAAGGCTCCGACGCAAATCAGTCCCGAGAGAACCATCACCGGCATCAATATTCTGCCCAAAGAAATTCCTGCCGACTTCATGGCAACCAATTCGTTGTGCTCCCCCATGCCTCCAAGTGACATTATGGAGGCCAGTAGGGTGGCCAAAGGGAGTGACATTGGTATTAGCGTAGCTGCTGCCCAGGCCATAAATTCCAAAATAACACCGATTCCAAGTCCCTTACCCACCAGTTCATCTATGTAGATCCAGAGGAACTGCATCGAGAGTACGAATATCACGATGAAGAAGGTAAGGAAGAAAGGTCCTAAGAACCTTTTAATGACGAATCGGTCAAGTATTTTCATTATCTGCTGAGTGCGATCTCTTGTAATTTGTCGGCCGCTTCATCAAGCCCCTCAACATTCTTGCCACCGGCAGTTGCGAGGAAATTTTGTCCTCCTCCGCCACCCTGGATCAGCTTTGCAGCGATCTTAATGTCGGCTGAGGCGTTTGCTCCATTTTTAACAAGATCCTCGGTATACATAAGTGTCAGATTGGCCTTGCCGTCACTTGAGGGCAGTGCAGCAATGAAGACCGAAGAGGTAAGTTCCTTGTAGAGCATAAATGCTACCTCTCTGACAGTATTTTGATTGTAGTTGCCTTGTCTGAGTGTTATCAGACGAATGCCTTTGATTACCCTGCTCTCTTCGATTAGATTCTTCTTGAGTGCAATTGCGCGCTCCTTCTCCACCTCTTCCAGTGCTTTTTTAAAGGTCTCATTGTCACAAATGAGCTTGTTGACGCAATTGAGCAGGTTGGGAGTGTTATTGAAAAGTGCGCTCAGTGCGAGGAGATGATCATCGTTAGCATAGACTGCAGCTTCGGCATGTCGACCGGTGGTTGCTTCGATTCTCCTTACCCCTGCAGCTATAGCCGTCTCGTTTAGTATCCTGAAGTAGCCGAGGGAACCGGTTGCAGGAGCATGGGTACCTCCGCAGAGTTCAGTAGAGTCACCGAACTTAATAACACGTACATCATCTCCATATTTCTCTCCAAAGAGTGCGATAGCGCCCATTTCGTGTGCCTTTTCGACCTGCATATTCCTGAACTCTTCTCTCGGTATATTTTTGCGGATCATATGGTTGACAAGTTTTTCCACTTTTCTCAGATCCTCGTGGGAGACTTTTTCGTAGTGAGAAAAGTCAAAACGGAATGAAATGGAGCCGACCGAAGATCCCTTCTGTTCGATGTGGTTACCGAGCACGCTGCGAAGAGCGTTATGCAGCAGGTGAGTAGCGGTGTGATTATTAGCTATTTCGATCCTGCGCTCTTCGTCAACTTTTGCGATAAATGTCTCCTCAAGATTGAGGGGTATTCTCTCTGCAATATGTATCGGGAGATCGTTTTCCTTTATGGTGGTCAGTATAGTTATGCGTTCTCCGCTCTTTGATTCGATGGTGCCGCTGTCGCCCGCTTGTCCGCCGCTTTCTGCGTAGAAGGGGGTTTTATCAAACACCAACTGGAACATCTCTTTGTTTTTGGCCTTGACGGTGCGGTATTTCATCACTTGAACCTCAGATTCGAGAGTGTCATAGCCCACAAATTCAGTGGAGGTGAAGGGAGCAACCTCGTACCAGTCGCCCTCTTCGATGGCAGTGGCACATCTCGCACGCTCTTTCTGTTTGCGAAGTTCAACCTGAAAGCCCTCCATATCTATTGTGTAGCCCTTCTCTCTGGCGATCAGTTCGCTCAGGTCTATGGGGAAACCGAATGTATCGTAGAGAGTGAATGCATCAATTCCGGAAATCAGTTTGCTCTCTGCCGATTTATCCAGAATGGAATCCATCAGGCGGATACCTTTGTCGAGAGTGCGTAGAAAAGCATCTTCCTCCTCTCGTATGACATTTACGATAAGTCCCTGTTGCTTTGCGAGTTCAGGGAATGCCTCGCCCATATCGCTTACAAGTTGAGGTACCAGTTTACAGAGGAATGGCTCATGCATACCGAGAAATGTGTAGCCGTATCTGACTGCACGACGTAGGATACGCCTTATAACATAGCCCGCCTTGACATTCGAGGGCAACTGTCCGTCAGTAATAGAGAAGCAGATGGCTCTGATGTGGTCGGCAATAACCCTCATTGCCACTCCCACTTCGCTGTCACCGGCGTAATTTAATCCGCTTATCCTGGAAATAGCATTTATCATAGATGTGAATACATCTGTGTCGTAGTTGCTCTTTTTGTTCTGTAATACCATACAGAGGCGCTCCAACCCCATTCCCGTATCCACATGTTTGGCTGCGAGCGGTTCGAGGGAACCGTTTGCTTTACGGTTGTACTGAATGAAGACGAGGTTCCAGATTTCGATAACCAGATGGTGTCCTTTATTGACCATTTCGCTTCCGGGAATCTTTGCCCTCTCTTCATCGCTACGGAGATCTATATGGATTTCGCTGCAGGGACCGCAAGGACCGGTGTCTCCCATTTCCCAGAAATTATCCTTTTTGTTGCCGAAAATCACTCTCTCTTCCGGAAGTAGTTTGAGCCATAAATCGCGAGCTTCATTATCCATTTCCAGGCTTTCGGGTTCATAACCTTCGAATACGGTGGCATAGAGCCGATCCTTATCAATTTTGTAAACATCAGTCAGAAGTTCCCAAGCCCAGTTAATGGCATCCTTTTTGAAATAGTCACCGAAACTCCAGTTGCCGAGCATCTCGAACATCGTATGGTGATATGTGTCGTGGCCGACCTCTTCGAGGTCATTGTGCTTACCGCTTACCCTGAGACATTTTTGTGTGTTGGCCACTCTGGAATGTTTTACGGGGGTATTGCCGAGGAACCAGTCCTTAAATTGATTCATGCCCGCATTGGTAAACATAAGCGTAGGGTCATTTTTGACTACCATAGGTGCCGAAGGCACCACGGTGTGGCCCTTTGAAGCGAAAAAATCAAGGAAGGTACGACGTGTTTCGTTTGATGTCATATGGTTTGATTGTTAATATCTTTGTTAATAAAATGTGATTTTTCGTCACAAAATTAGTTTATTTATCCAAATTTTGTAATTTTGCAGGGTTATAAAATGGTGTTATTTAATTATGTTAGGTAAAAAACAGTACATTTTTAACGAGGAAACCCTTTCCTATGAAGTGGTGAAACCTACCCTAAAGAGCAGGCTGTTAAGGTGTTGCGTGGTATTGGGGCTTGGTTTTATCTGCTTTTTTGCATACTTCTGGCTTTATTCGGAAGCTCTCTTGCTGAAGACACCCAAAACCATTATACTCGAGAGCCGCAACCAGGAATTGCTCTCACAAATCAAAGGTCTTAACCAAAAGATAGAGGAAGAGCATCGTACACTCATGGAAATAGAGATGAGGGACAACATTGTCTACCGTCCGATTTTCGGTATGGAAGAAATACCTTCCGAAGTGCGCGATGCGGGATTCGGTGGTGTGGACAGGTATTCACATCTGAAACATTTTGAACATTCGGATATCCTCATATCGTCTGCGATGAGGCTTGATATACTCTCAAAGAAAGCTACCGTACAATCGCGTTCGTTTGATGAGGTTTCCCTTCTTGCCAAAAGAGCCGGAGATATGGCCTCCTGTGTGCCTTCGATTTTTCCCGTGTCTACCAACTCGCGCAACAGCCTGGGAAGCAGGTTCGGATATCGTTCCGATCCCTTCACAAAGGGCATCAGAATGCATAAGGGTGTAGATATTTCCGGCAAAACCGGCGAACCCATTTATGCTACCGGTGACGGTATTGTTGTCGAGGTATGCTACAATTTCTTCGGTTATGGCAACCAGGTGGTGGTGGATCATGGATTCGGTTACAAGACACGTTATGCACATCTTCATCAAGCTACCGTAAAACCGGGCCAGAGAGTTAGTCGTGGAGAACAAGTGGGTAAGATGGGCACTACAGGTCGCTCAAAGGGTGTACATCTCCATTATGAGGTGATCTATAAGGGCAAGGCTGTCAATCCTTGCAACTACTTTGACCACGAAATCTCTCCTGAAGAATATCAGAGCATGATTCTTGCGGGTAAAGACCGCAAGTAAGATATGGCCAAATTTTTCTACAACAAAGAGGAACTCAGATTTGACAAAAAGAAGTTCTCCATCTGGAGGGCTCTTCTTGTTGTTGGCAAGTATGTCTTTTTCAGTTTGCTTGTCGCAGTAATCTATTACGCTATTTTTGCCATATTTTTCAGCACTGACCGCGAAAAGCAGCTTATTGCTGAAGGGGATTATATGGAACGGGAATACGATAGGATGAAGGAACAGATAGAGATTGTGGAGAGCGTCGTAGAGGGGCTTGAAGCAAGGGACCGCCAGATATATAACGACATTTTCCAATCCGCTCCACCGACATATATGATAGGCCGTGATACCGGCCGCATAGAACTCGGCAATATTTATGAAGAGGATGAAAATGATCTAATATGGAATGTCAACATCCGTGCATCCCGACTTGAATCGCTATCCGGAAGAATCAACAATTCTATAGAAAATATCAATCACCGCATATCTGCCGGAGGGGTTGATTGGGAATCAATACCTTCAATTATCCCTGTAAAGGATTTCTCCATAGCCAGGACCGGAGCTTCGGTGGGCAATAAGTTCAGCCCTTTTTATAAGACGCTTCGCGATCATACCGGTTTTGACATACTCTCTCCGGTGGGTACTGAAGTATTAGCCGCTGCATCCGGCACCGTCACATCAATCTCCAGGGAAACCACTGCCTGGGGCAGGCGTATAGAAATAACCCATTCGGGGGGCATAGTTACCACCTATTCACACCTTCAGGAGATTATGGTCAAAAAGGGACAGAAAGTACAACAGTCTGAGATTATAGGCAGAGTCGGCAACAGCGGCACGTCATTTGCGCCACATCTACACTATGAAGTAATAGTCGACGGCAATTACGTTGATCCGATTAATTACTTTTTTGCCGGCATCACTCCATTGGCTTACCAGGAGATGATGATGATTGCGCTGAGCACGGGACAATCAATGGACTGAGAAGAAATGACAGGACAACATTATTATACCATAGGCCAGGTTGCGAAGATGTTTGACGTCAATGTCTCACTCATTCGTTTCTGGTCGGATACTTTCCCCGAATATGTGCGTCCCGAACGCAACAATAAGGGTAACCGCCTGTATCGCGAAACCGACATTTCCGCACTCAAAAATATCTCTCGGCTTGTGAAAGACCAGGGAATGACCCTTGAAGGTGCACGTAAGCGATTGAAACTCGGATTGGATGAGGTTGATCGCCGAAGTGAAGCAATAGAAAGACTCAGGAATATCCGCGCTTCGCTGACGGAGGTGTTGGATGCTCTTTAGTTTCCTATATTTGATATGAAAGCAAAAGATATAGCACGTATCATCGAGGACTTCGCCCCCCTCGGTACGCAGGAACCTTGGGATAACTCCGGTTTCTGCATTGGGTCTCCGGAGCAGGAGATAAATGGCGTTATGATCGGATTTGATTGCACTCCGGAGCTGATAGAAGCTGCGGTGGATGCGGGTACGAATATGATTATAACCCATCATCCGTTGATTTTTTCGGGCATAAAAAAGATCAATCCCGATACTTTTATCGGCAAGTGTATCACCCTTGCTATTACACACGGCATTGTCATCTACTCGGCGCACACAAACGCCGACAAGGCAGAGGGTGGTGTGACGGCCCTTATGGCGCAACGGTTAGGCATGCATAATATTACACCTCTTGACGAGACTTCGTTGGCTCTCGTTGGCACTTTACCTTATCCGTTAGAGCCGCGGGAGCTCTCCGCATTTATTAAAAAGGCTTTCGGTATAGAGCGTTTGCGAAGTTCGCGGCTTGTTGGAGAACCGGTCTCGAAGGTTGCCGTCTGTGGGGGCAGCGGTTCTTCATTCATACCTCATGCTATGGAAGCCGAGGCGCAACTTTTTATCACCGGAGACCTCTCTTACCACCATTATTTCTGTGCAGAGGGTTTTATGGTGATGGATATCGGACATTATGAGAGTGAGAGAGATATTGTGGAAAAATTGCTTGAGATTCTTAGGAAAAAAATTCCTAACTTTGCGGTTCACACCTTTTTGAATAATAATAACAATCCAATATATTACTTCTAAGTATATGGCTACAAAAAAGGCAACTAAAGTGGTTACTCCCATAGACCAGCGGGAAACCTTTGTTTCGCTTTCAACCTATTCCGGTGAAACCGATGCGAAGGAGATGGAGCATAAGCTTCAAATATTGTATCAAATCCAGAACATTGACACCAAAATTGACAAGATATATCTGCTCAGAGGTGAACTTCCGCTCGAAGTAGAGGACCTTGAAGATGAAATCGAGGGTCTAAAGACCCGCATTTCGAATACACTGGCAGAAATTAAGGAGATTGAGAAATACAACACCGAGTGCAAGCATCAGATAGAGGAGTCCAAAAAGGCGATAGCCAAGTATGAAGAACAGCGCAATGATGTTAAGAACAATCGCGAGTTCGAATCTCTCTCAAAGGAAATTGAGTTTCAGGAACTTGAGATAAGCGTTGCTGAGAAAAACATCAAGGAGGGCACCGCCATGATTGCCGAGAAGAAACTCTTCCTCGAAGAGTCTAAAACGGCCCTTGCCGGTAGGCAGGAGGATCTGGCCGATAAAGAAGAGGAGCTCAAATCCATCACCGAGGAGACAGCCAAAGAGGAGGAAGAACTCCTCAAAAATCGCGCTTCGTTCGTAGCTAACCTCGACGAGAGGACTATCAACGCTTATGAACGTGTGCGTAAAGGTGCCAAAAACAGACTTGCAGTTGTAACGGTCGAAAGAGGTGCCTGCGGAGGTTGTTTCAACAATATCCCTCCACAGAGAGAGCTTGATGTTATTGAGAGCAAGAAAATGATAATTTGCGAACATTGCGGTCGCATCCTTGTTAAATCTCCCGACCAACAAGAATAAGTCTGATATGGCCAAGAAAGATTCCGGTAAAAAGGATAGGAAGGTGGATTTGGCGATTCTCGGCGAAGAGCTGGGAGGACGGGTGCCTCCACAGGCCATCGACATTGAGGAGGCCGTACTTGGAGCGCTCTTGCTGGAGCCTGAAGTAGTGGTCGATGTCCTTGACCAGCTCTCGGTAGAGTGCTTTTACAAAGATGCACACCGAAAAATATATGATGCAATAGCTACTCTCTCCAAGCGCAATGATCCCGTAGATATCTTCACTGTTTCTGACGAACTGCGCAAAAGCGGAGATCTCGAGGAGATAGGCGGTACGGCCTATCTAAGCCAGCTTACACTCAAAATCGGCGCTGCTGCGCACATCGATTATCATACCAAAATCCTTCTCCAAAAATTTATCCAGAGGGAACTCATCTCCATCTCTTACAAGATTCAGAAGAGTGCTTTTGACGATTCAATGACAGTCGATGACTTGGTGGACACGGCAGAAAAAGAGGTATTTGAACTTGCGGAGCGCAATATGCGCCGCGAGACATCTCCCATCAAGGATATAGTCGGTCAGGCTATCAGAGAGATTGAAACCAACCAGCAACGAGAGGATGGGCTCAGCGGTATCCCTTCCGGTTTTACCGGTATAGACAAGATTACTTTCGGGTGGCAAAAATCCGACCTGATCATCATAGCTGCGCGCCCTTCCGTTGGTAAAACTGCATTTGTGCTGACAATGGCCAGAAATATGGCTATTGATCACAATATTCCGGTGGCATTCTTCTCACTCGAGATGCCGGCCACACAACTTGTCAAGCGAGTAATGATTGGGGAGACCGGTCTTGAAGCCGACAAGATTCGCGGAGCCAGAAAAATGACAAACGCAGAGTGGACTCAGCTCAACGCAGGAGTAGCGAGACTCTCCAAGTCTCCATTGTGGATTGATGATACGCCGTCACTCTCCATCTACGAGTTTCGTTCGAAGGCACGTCGCCTTGTCAACAACAACAAAGTGGCTATCATCATAATAGACTATCTTCAATTGATGACAGGCCCCCCTGACCTCCGCGGTATGCGTGAACAGGAAGTGTCTGCCATTTCTCGTTCCCTTAAATCCATTGCAAAGGAACTCAATGTTCCCATCATAGCTCTTTCGCAGCTCAACCGTTCAGTGGAGACACGCGGCGGTAACAAGCGTCCTCAGTTGAGCGACCTTCGTGAATCTGGAGCCATAGAGCAGGATGCTGACATTGTAATGTTTATCCACCGTCCGGAAAAAGTTGGTCTACCTTCTGATGATATAATTACCGGCGGCACCGAAATTATCATTTTAAAACATAGAAATGGTGCAGTTGGAGATGTTCCGATGAAGTTTGAGTCAGATAGGGTACGATTTGTGGATATAGATGATGTATTGACGGGTGACCCGATGATCCGTACCGAATATCACGGTTCCAAGATGAATAGTGCGGAGCCTCTGGATTATGCGGGACTGGGCCCGAGTGATGATTTTAATTAAAAAGATTATTTGATGAAAAAAATATTATTTGCGCTACTGTCACTCATTCTATCTTTCTTTTCAGTAGGCGCTAACGCACAGTCTAATGAGTATCCTTTCCAGAGCGGTGAAAACATGGAGCTGATTGTTCATTACAAGTGGGGCTTCAGTGCAGATATTGCCAGCGTGAAGTTTACTTTCATTGAAAAGTCTGAGAAGGGCAAAGAGCCCTATTACCATCTTCTTGCAAAAGCAAGTACCTATAAATTCTGGGATTCATTCTTCAAGGTGAGGGATATTTATGAATCAAAGTTCTATGTCAAGGACTTGATGCCTCTCTATTTCCACAGAGATGTGAATGAGGGGAGTTATTGTGCCAAGAACTGGTATAACTGGAGAGACGACGGCAAAACGCTGAACGCCGTCCTTGACAAGAAGGGCCGTCCCCGTAGGGATACGACTTTCTACGAGGATGTTGTAATCCGCGACATCATCAATATCTTTTTTGCAGTGAGATGTCTCGATTTCAAAAAGCTCGAAAATAGTGAACCGGTACCTTTTACCGTTGCTCTTGATAAGGATGTCCTAGATATAAGAGTACGTTTTGTCGGCCGTGAAAAGAAGAAAGTGGCTAAAGTAGGCACTTTTAATGCTATCAAGCTGGCAATTGCAGTCAATCCCAAGAAAGACCGTTCTAAAGATAAAGACGAAGAGACTTCTGTTTTCTCATTTGGCGAAGGTGAAGGAGAAAGCGTCTTCTATGGTGAGGAGAAGGTGTTTATCTGGCTTTCCGATGATGCCAACAAACTTCCGATTTTCTTCTCGGCACCAGTTGCAGTGGGTGCGATCAATGGCCGAATAGGTACATATGAAGGTGTCAAATATCCTTTGACCAGTCTTATTAAAAAGGAATAATGGCTGTAAAAGCAAATAATATAGAGCACCCCGGTGTCGTAACATCTGTCACTAGTGAGTTTATTACAGTTGAGATTCTCAACAAGTCAGCTTGTGCCGCCTGTCACGCTAAAGGTGTCTGTATCGCATCGGAAGAATCAATAAGAACTATTGATATTCCCCAATCAATATCTACTCTTGCTTGTGATTATCAGGTCGGGGAGGAGGTAAAAGTGCTACTCAAGGCATCTCTCGGAGCCAGAGCGGTTTGGATTGGCTCTGTTGTACCGTTGATGCTACTTCTGGCCACCATTTTTGTTTTAACAAAGATCGGGATAAATGAACTCCTTACCGGCATAAGCGTCATTGCCATACTTGCAGTCTATTATTTTTTTATCTATTTATTCAAAAACAAAATATCGAGAGACTTTACTTTTTCTATTGAAAAACTATCCAAATGATTATAACGATTATCTACACAATTGTCTCCTTGGTGGTACTGGGACTGCTCTTTTCGGTGGTCCTCTACCTTGTGGCACAAAAGTTCAAGGTTGAAGAGGATCCGAGGATAGACGTAATTGAGTCCTTACTTCCAGGAGCCAATTGTGGCGGATGCGGTCTGGCCGGATGCCGCGCATTTGCTGAAGATGTTGTGAAGGCCCCGGCGATAGGTTCGCTGTTTTGTCCGGTTGGTGGTGATGCCGTTATGGAAAAAGTTGCTGCGGCTCTCGGTAAGGAAGCAGTCAAAACTGAGCCGAAGGTGGCCGTCATCAAATGTCACGGCACATTTGACAACCGCTCAAAGACCAACTTTTTTGATGGGTACGCCTCCTGTAAGGTGATGTCTTCGCTTTACTCCGGAGATACCGGCTGTAAGTATGGCTGTCTGGGCAAGGGGGATTGTGTGAATGTCTGCCTGTTTGATGCCATCCGTATCGATGAAAGGCGTGGCATAGTTGAGGTCGATGAGGAGAAGTGCGTAGCTTGCGGGGCTTGTGTTAAAGCCTGTCCCAAGTCTATTATCGAACTTCGTCCGAAAGGTCCTAAAAATCGCAGGGTATATGTCTCCTGTTCAAGCCGGGACAAGGGTGCAATTGCCCGCAAGGTCTGCTCCGTTAGCTGCATCGGCTGCGGTAAATGCGTCAAGGCCTGTCCTTTTGATGCCATTACCCTTGAAAACAACCTCGCCTACATAGATCCGGCTAAATGTAAGTTGTGTCGCAAGTGTGTTGATGAATGCCCCACCAAGGCCATTTGGGCTGTTAATTTTCCCATTAAGGTACCTGTAACACCCAAACAGGAAGAGCCGGTTACTAAAACTTACAATAGGGAGGAATAGATATGAAACGTACATTTTCAATAGGCGGTGTTCATCCTAACGAGAGCAAACTCTCACGCGATGCACATATCGAGACATTTCCTGTTCTGGATGTAGCCTACATTTCAATGGCTCAACATCTGGGTGCTCCGGCCGAGCCTGTGGTGCAGAAAGGGGATAAGGTCAAGGTAGGCCAGGTTATAGGTAAACCAACAGGCTTTATTTCAGGCTTCGTACACTCATCCGTATCGGGCACGGTGACCGCAGTAGAGCCCAAGGGTGATCTGGCGGGCAATCCCGTGATGCACGTTGTGATAGCCGTAGAAGGTGACGAGTGGTTTGAAGAGATTGACAGAAGTAAAGATATAGTAAGAGAAATCCCATTCTCTTCGGAAGAAATTCTCGAAAAGATAAAGAACGCGGGAGTTGTGGGACTCGGCGGAGCCGCATTCCCCACTCACATAAAGCTCAATCCTCCAAAGGACAAAAAGGCAGATTGTCTCATCATCAACGGTACCGAGTGTGAGCCCTATATCACTTCCGACGACAGGATAATGAGAGAGCGTCCCGAAGAAATTGCCATCGGAGCCGCAATAATGATGAAGGCTCTCAATGTGGAGAAATGCTACATAGGCATTGAGGAGAACAAGCCCGAGGCCATCATTTCCATGATGAAAGCGGCCTCTTCCCATTCCGGTATGAAGGTAGTCGTTTTGGATAAAAAATATCCGCAGGGCGGAGAAAAACAACTCATTGATGCTCTTCTCGGTCGTAAAGTACCCTCGCTGGCACTTCCAATCGAAGTGGGTGCGGTAGTGCAGAATGTAGGTACTTCGTTGGCGGTTTATGAGGCTGTTCAGAAGAATAAACCTCTAATTGACAATGTAATTACCGTCACCGGCAGTTGTGTCCCTCACCAGAGGAATTTACTCGTTAGGGTAGGGACTCCATTCTCAAAGATGCTCGATGCTATCGGAGGTCTTCCTAAAGATGCAGCCAAATTTATCAGCGGAGGCCCCATGATGGGCAAAGCTGTGGCAAATCTGGAGGCATCCACTCTAAAGGCGACCTCTGCTTTATTGCTTCTTACTGAAGCTGAGACTAAGAGAAAGGAAGAGAGTCACTGCATCAGATGCGGAAAATGCATTGAGGCCTGTCCAATGGGTCTGGAACCCTATCTTCTTAATAAACTTTCCCGCATCGGCGGCATGTATGACGAACTCGAAAAAGAGAAAGTCCATGACTGTATTGAGTGCGGATGCTGCCTATACTCCTGTCCTGCACATATTCCTTTGCTTGACATTATCAGGGTAAGCAAGGCGGAGGTTATGAATATAATGCGTAACAGATCTGTAAAACAGTAAACCATGGCAAGACTTCTCGTATCCGGAGCCCCTCACCTTCATGTAAAGGAGAATACACAGTCTCTTATGAGGGATGTGCTGATAGCCCTTGCGCCGTCACTGCTGGTTTCCATCTATTTCTTCGGATTTTCGGCAATCAAATTGGTGCTTGTGGGTGTCATTTCCTGCGTTTTGGTCGAATATTTAATCCAAAAATTCATACTGAAGACAAAAGTAACCATCAATGATTTGTCTGCGGCGGTTACCGGTTGTCTTCTGGCACTCAACCTACCGCCCGGTTCTCCCTGGTGGCTTGTTGCAATAGGTGCAATCGTAGCAATTGGTATCGTTAAGATGACTTTCGGCGGCCTGGGACAAAATATATTCAACCCTGCCCTAGTGGGACGTGTATTTTTGTTAATTTCATTCCCGACATTAATGACCGACTGGACGATTCCGGAATCGTGGTTCAGGAGCGGCGTTGATGCCTTCACGGGTGCAACGCCATTGGCTATTACAAAAGAGGGTTTGGCAGCCGGACTAACACTTCCCGAGATTTTTGCTGCAAATGAATTCTCATTCAAGGAGATGATTTTTGTCAAGATTGGGGGTTCGGTTGGTGAGGTTTCTGCACTTGCGCTTATCCTTGGATTCGTATATCTCCTCATCAGGAGAGTCATCAGACCGCATATTCCGCTTTTTATCGTGGGTACTATCGCTTTGATGACCTGGATTTTCAATGTGATCAATCCCGATGTCTATACAGGACCCTTATTTAACATTTTCACCGGAGGTGTGCTGCTTGGAGCCATCTTTATGGCAACCGACTACGTAACCTCGCCGATGTCCGTCAAGGGTATGGTCATCTATGCTTTCGGTATCGGTATCATTACAGTACTTATACGTTACTTCGGAGCTTATCCGGAGGGAGTTTCATTTGCCATTCTCATTATGAACATGGCTGTTCCTCTCCTCAATAAATATTGTAAACCCAAGAGATACGCAAAGGAGGTGAATCATGGCTAAGGAATCCTCTTTTAAAAATATGGTGATAACTCTATCGGTTATCTGTCTCGTATGCTCTGCGCTGCTTGGAGTTGTCTATTCCGTAACAAAAGCTCCTATTGAGGCTGCGGAATTGGCTAAAATCAACAACGCCATAAAGGCTGTTGTTCCGGAGTGTGACAACAACCCCTCGGAAGAGATGATAGAGGTGGAGGGCAGCGTGGTATATCCTGCAAAAGTGAACGGAAATATCGTCGGCTACGCCATCAAGGTAAAAGTATCCGGATTTGGAGGCCCCATCCAAATGATGGTTGGATTCAAAGCAGACGGCACCATCTACAATACATCTGTGATTTCCCACTCGGAGACCCCGGGACTTGGTGCAAAGATTACCGGTGAAATCCCTACCAGGACTCAAATCGTGGGCAAAAATCCCGCTTCCTCCAATCTTACGGTTACCAAAGATGGCGGAGAGATAGATGCCATTACCGCTTCAACTATTACTTCAAGGGCTTTCCTTAAAGGTGTTGATGCGGCTTACAAGGTATTTGTTGAACTTCAAAAACAGCAGCAACCATGGGAAAATTGAAACTGATAGCTGAAGGCATCATCAAGAACAATCCCACATTTGTTCTCATACTCGGTATGTGTCCGACGTTGGGTACTACCACATCTGCCATAAATGGTATGGGTATGGGCCTTGCTACCCTCTTTGTACTCGTGCTCTCCAATATAACCATCTCTGCGATTGCGAAACTTATCCCCGAACAGGTACGCATTCCTTCTTATATAGTTGTGATTGCAGCATTCGTTACCATAGTACAGCTGCTTCTGCAGGCATTCCTGCCCTCACTTTACGAGACCCTCGGTCTTTTTATTCCACTTATTGTGGTCAATTGTATCGTGCTCGGTCGTGCTGAAGCATATGCCAATAAAAACTCCGTGATTGATTCCGCTTTTGACGGACTTGGAGTAGGACTCGGTTTTACAATTGCCTTGACCATTCTCGGCTTTGTACGTGAACTCCTCGGCAGTGGTTCGATCTTCGGGTGGAAATTCATCGATGGAGATGGAATACTCGCATTCGTTCTTGCCCCGGGCGCATTTATAGTGCTTGCATACCTCATAGTATTGTTCAGAAAAGTAACCGCTAAAAAGGCATAACAATGGAATATATCATTATCATAATATCCGCCGTATTTGTCAACAACATCCTGTTGTCGCAATTTCTTGGCGTATGTCCCTTCCTAGGAGTATCCAAGAAGGTCAATACCGCTCTCGGCATGTCGGCTGCGGTAACTTTTGTAATGGCTCTCTCAACCCTGGTAACCTACTTGCTCCAGTACTATGTGCTTGTTCCCCTTGGTATAGGTTTTCTTCAGACGGTGAGCTTCATACTCGTGATTGCCGGTCTCGTACAGATGGTAGAGATTATACTCAAGAAGATAAGTCCTGCGCTTTATCAGGCTTTGGGTATATTCCTTCCCCTTATTACCACCAATTGCTGCGTACTTGGAGTAGCCCTGCTTGTGGTAAATAATGAGTTTACTTTCGGTGGAGATCCCCATATGCTCAATCTCGGCCAGTCGGTGGTATATGCAGTAGCCAGCGCTCTCGGTTTCGGTCTTGCAATAACCCTCTTCGCAGGCATCAGGGAGCAACTTGATCTCAACAATGTTCCTAAGGCATTTAGAGGTGTTCCCATCGCTCTTATAGTTGCCGGCATTATGGCAATGGCATTTATGGGATTTTCAGGAATTGTATGATATGGCAGGATTGAAAGAAATAGAAACAATGCTGAGGGACGGCAAGATAGACAAGGCCTACGACTCCCTCAATGATTATCTTAAGAAAGAGCCAGGCTGTGCACACGCATGGTATCTGCTTGGCGGCATCTACCGCCGCCAACAGCTCTGGGGTGATGCAATCAATGCCTACAACAAGGCCAAACTCATCGAACCCGACGGACCCGCCGACACCGCCATCGAATCCATCTACGACATCATCAGATTTGTCAACACGGATTTGATGAATCCGTAGGATATTTACAATTATAATAGTTATATTTGTCCAAAACTCTAACAACAATACCTAACACTTAAATCTTAACGTTATGGAAAATCAAAAAATTGAAACATTTCTAACTCTGAAAGGGGAATATTTCCCTGCTGCTTACATACCTAACATTCGTGAGAAGCTTGCTGCCGCACCCGACTCCAAGAGCGATGTTATTCAGTTTACTGAGTACAAAAATCCGACAACCATGTTGATCATTTCCATCTTTTTGGGCCAGCTTGGCGTTGACAGGTTTATGCTTGGTGACACGGGATTGGGTGTTTTGAAACTCATTACAGGTGGTGGTTGTGGTATTTGGTGGCTGATAGACCTGTTTAATGTTAAAGAAAAGACAAGACAACTTAATTTCAATACATTGATGCAAATATTGTAGCAACCGATTGAATTTATTTGATTGAAAGTCCTACGGAGAAATTTCCGTAGGATTTTTTTTGTTTTCTCTTAATTATCCCTATCTTTGCAGACCTTTTCTCGAGAAGATAAGGAAGTTAACACAATTATTAACTTATAATTTTTATTGAAATGGCTGTAAAAATTCGCCTTGCACGCCGCGGAAAGAAGAACTTTGCTTTCTTCCACATCGTGGTTGCAGACTCCCGCTCCCCTCGTGACGGTCGCATAATCGAGCAGATCGGTCACTACAACCCCAACACAAATCCCGCTACTATCTCCATTGACAGAGAAAAGGCTCTGGATTGGCTCAATAAGGGTGCTCAGCCCACTGAGACTGCCCGCCGTATCCTCTCTTACGAAGGTGTTCTTCTTAAGAAACATCTCCAGGGTGGTGTAGCCAAGGGTGCTTTCTCACAGGAAGAGGCTGACAAGAGGTGGAATGCATGGAAGGCCACGAAGGAGCAGAAAGTCAAATCCAAAAAGCAGGATATCTTCAATCAGGATCTTGAAGCAAGAAAGGCTGCTATCAGCGCTGAGGCTAAGGTAAATACCGAGAGAGCTGAAGTTATTGCCAAGAGGAAAGCCGAAGAGGCTGCCGCAAAGGCTGCTGAGGCAGCTGCCGCACGTGCCGAAGAAGAGGCTATTGCTGCAGAGGTTGCTACCGTTGAAGCTGCTGCTGAGGAGACCGCAAAACCTGTTGCTGAAGCATAGTTTTCAGATGAAGGTTGCGAAATCTTATGGTGACAAAGGGGATGTTGTTATCAACTTGTCCCCATCCGACCCAAAAGATATCAATTTTGAAGGACCGGTGTTCATCGACTTTGATGGACTACCGGTTCCCTTTTTTATCGAATCCTGTCAGGCGAAGGGGGGGCGTTGGATTGTAAAATTTGAAGATATCGACACTTTCGAAGAGGCGGAAGAGATAGTGGGCAAAGAGATTCTTTTCAACCTTGACGAAGATCAGGATGACGAGCTTTCAGTTATTGGTATGGAAGTCTATGATAGCAATAACAATTTCATAGGGAAGATTACCGATTACAATGAAGCCGCGGGCAACGAATATATCGCGGTAATTTATAAAGGTGAGGAGGTGCTTCTGCCTCTGCACGATGATCTTATACTTGAGTGGGGAGTAGATCATATTACTCTTGAAATCCCCGCCGGAATACTCTGAAAAGGCTTTTCTTAAAAAGAGAAGCGGCAGCCGAACGGCCACCGCTGATCCCTATTAACCTAAAACTTAACCTATGAAAAAACTATTCGATTTAATAATTAGCAAACCGCGTGCCACAACAAAACAATTCGCGTCAATTCGCGTCAATTCGCGTTAATTCGTGTCAATTTTTATTTCTTCAGGTCAAGTTCTTCGAAAGGAATATCCATTATAGGATATTTATCTCTCTCTTTACTATAGTTATAATGCCACCATTCGCCATCATATGGCGTAAAACCGTGCCTTATCATAATATCCAAGAGAAGGGTGCGGTTGTAAATGATAAGATCGGGGAGGTCCGCATATCCGAGGGCAGCCTGTTCCGTAAATTCGTCAAACTCGGTAGGCATTTCGAGTTCTTCACCGGTTTCAAGATTAATGATAGTCAGATCTACGGCAAATCCGCGGTTGTGATTTGACCCTTTACGGGGTGAAGCCACAAATACGGTGTCTTGATAGACTTCATAAAAATAGAGGGTGGCAGCGTAGGGACGATATGCGTCAAAAATTTTCAAACCGAGTCCGCGTGTGGAGAGTTCCTCCTGTATGGCAAGCAGAGCTTCGGCTACCGGACGGCGTGCAAATGCATCAGGACTGTTGTAAATTTGCTTACCGGTGAAGTTGTTTTCAGTTGCATAGCGGATATCCAGCACTACTCCCGGAATAAAGGTGTTTAGGTCCACCAATTCCATATCGGGGTCGGCAGCCACACTCTCAAGATATTCCTCGAATGTATTTATGATTTCAAGTCCGTAAGGATTGCGAGGATCGGGACCTTTCTGCTTGGGACCGCAAGAAAATGCCATAAAGGCAGCTAAAATCAGCGGCAGAAGTCTTAAAGTGAATCGCATAGAGTTTAATCATTGTTCTTTGGTGTGAATATAAGTTCGTCGAGGGTTCTTTTGGGCACGTGGTGCGTACCGTCAGGCTCTCTCCAATATTTGTAGTCGCCCTCTTTAATATCGTCGATTACGACCTTTTCCTTAGGTACCCCGAGAGCGAGGACATTGATGATTTTAAGATGTTCGGGTAGATGCAGTAAATCCGAAAGCTCATCGCGTTTGACAGCGCCGATGATGCAGCCGCCGTATCCTAGCTCCACAGCCTGCAGCAGTATGCTCTGTGCAGTGATGCCGTGGTCACAGGAATATGTAGAGGCAATATTTGTGTCGTGGAGCTGGATGATGTAGGCAGATGGACGTTCCCCTTCGCGCGGTCCATCCCAATCGGTCAGATAGCCGGCCCAGGCAAGGGTAGGGAATATGGCATCACATTGCTCCTTTTCAGAGTAAAGTGCATATTTTAGAGGCTGAACATTGCGTGCAGAGGGTGAAAAGCGCGCGGCCTCTACCATTTTGAGCAAGTGTGCCTTTTTTACCGCCATTTCCTGATGAAAACGGCGGTAACTACGGCTCTTTTTAACAAGCTCGATGAAATCCATCATCATTTTTTGACAAGTGTGATGGAGATGATGGCTATATCATTGTCAGGACGACCGTTACGGTCGGTCTTAACAGAGGCTATCTTGTCAATTATGTCGAGTCCTTCGATAGTCTCGCCGAAAATGGTGTATTCACCGTCAAGGTGTTTACAACTCTCCTCGCTCTGTACTATGTAGAACTGCGATCCGCTGGACTCTTTACCGGGATTGACGGCATCACCGCGTCTTGCAGCTGCAAGTGCGCCCTTTTTGTGGCTCTTACCAGCTGACGTACATTTGGCTATCTCATTGGGGAGTGTATATCCAGGGCCGCCCATGCCGATTCTGTCAAGCTTTGTCGAGTCCTTGGTGTTAGGGTCACCCACTTGGATCATGAAGTTATTTATGACACGGTGAAAAAGGATATTGTCATAAAAATGTTTGTTCACCAGTTTAACAAAATTGTCGCGATGGATAGGCGTCTCTTTGTAGAGCTTCACTTTGATTGTGCCTTTTGTGGTATTTATGGCGTAGATCGGCTCTTCGGGGAATTTAACTTTGATTGCTGCAGCATCTCTGTTCTCCTGCAGTTTGGATTCTTCTGTATTCATGTTGTCTTGATTGTCAATTTGTTCATCCGCAATCTCGGTAATGGATTCCGGAGACTGGATTTCCTCTGAAGTGTCGTTTCCTGACTTATTGCCGCCTTTGCAGCCGGCTATGACTAGCGCTACAGCGCAGAAAAGTAATAATAATCTCTTTTGCATGATGTTTATAGGTTTGTGAATCCCAAAATTAGCGTTTTTTTTGTAAATTTGCTAATTATTAATTGTTGTAAGATGGCAAATCCATTGAAACAGCTTGCGGGTGAAACCGCGATTTATGGGCTTAGCACGATATTGGCCAGAATAGTCAATTTCCTGCTGGTTCCCCTCTACACCAGGGTGTTGGTTCAGTCGGATTATGGTGTGGTGACCGAGTTCATGGCATACATAGCCATTCTTCAGGTTGTGCTTGTGCTTGGTCTTGAGACGGGCTGTTTTCGTTTTGCCAGCAGGGAGGGAGTTGAAAAGCGCTCCGTATTTTCCACAGCATTTGTAATCGTCACTTTTTTTTCACTCCTCTTTTTCCTAAGTGTTTCTCTTTTTGCGGGCGATATAGCCTCGGGACTTGGGTATGAGGGGTTTTCCAATATAATAATCTATGTTGCCGCCATTCTGGCGATTGACTCTTCCACTGCTATTGTCTTTGCAAAACTCAGATATGAGCATAAGGCATTGAGATTTGCCATCATCAAGACCCTAAAGATTTTAACTGAGGTGGGAGTCAATCTCATCCTCTATCTGGTAATGCCGATGCGATTTGCAGCAAATCCCGATCATTGGTTGCTCAATTTTGTGAGCGCTACTCCGGACTTCACATACGCTATCTTCTCAATTTTTGTAAGCTGCATCTTTGCCTTTGTGATGCTCCTGCCGGATTTGATGCATCTCAAATTCCGTATTGACCGTAAGTTGTGGAGACCATTGCTGCTATATTCCCTTCCCCTTATGATTGCCGGCCTTCCCGGAGTGATGAATGACTTCCTCGACAGGATATTGATGCGTTTTCTCAACGCAGATCCTCTCACATGGAGAGCAGACCTGGGTGTCTATCAAGCCGGAGTTAAGATAGCAGTGATAATGTCGCTCTTTATTCAGATGTTCAGGTATGCAGCGGAGCCGTTTTTCTTTCAAAAGCAAAGAGAGAGTGACAGTAAAAGAGTATATGCTGACGTGATGCAGTGGTTTGTGTCCTTCTGTATGTTCGGTTTTCTTGCGATAATGCTCTTTATGGATGAAATAGGCCTGATAATCGGTAAGGATTTCAGAGTGGGACTCTCAATTGCTCCGATAATGTTGATGGCCTATGTCCTGCTGGGAATGCTCTTCAATGTGGATATGTGGTACAAACTTGCCGGAAAGACACGTTATGCCATATATGTTGCTCTGGCCGGTCTTTTAGTAACTATCGTGGTAAATGTTATATTTATGCCAATTTACTCCTATCATGCAGCAGCCTGGGGCCATTTGGCAAGTTATGCGGTGATGCTGCTCATCAGCATATTGCTTGGTCGCAAACATTACCCTATCCCTTACAGGTGGGGTCGCATTACCCTATTGGTTGCTATTGCATTGGCTATTTATGCCCTTAGCACGCTATTACCGGAGATGACTCTCTGGCCTAAACTCATAACTCACTCATTGCTTGTGCTACTTTATCTGGCAATGATCGCCGCTATGTTCCTTTTTGAAAGAAAAACACCCCCCGCAATATGAAAGTCAGAATAGTCAATAAATCTGCATTTGATGTTCCCCAATATGCAACCCCATATTCGGCAGGGATGGATTTGCGGGCAAATATCACGGAGCCTGTGACATTGGGCTCTCTCTGCCGTGTAATGATTCCGACGGGACTCTATATCGAACTTCCCGAGGGCTATGAGGCACAGATAAGACCACGCAGCGGTTTGGCAGCCAAACATGGCATTTCAATCACAAACAGCCCCGGCACAATAGATGCGGATTATCGTGGTGAAATAAATGTACTGCTGGTAAACCTCTCCCCGGACCCGTTTATCATCAATCCGGGAGAACGTATTGCACAGATGGTGGTCTCCCGCCACGAAAAAGTGGAGTGGGAAGAGGTGAATATTTTGGAAAATAGCGGACGCGGAGCCGGTGGATTCGGCTCCACGGGCAGAAAATAACAATAGGAGGGCATTTATTATGATTACACTTGCAGAACTCTACAAATTGTATAAGAAATGCGGCTCCCTGACCACAGACAGTCGCAAAATTACCCCCGGATGTATGTTTTTTGCCCTCAAGGGAGAGCGTTTTGACGGCAATGATTTCGCGCTCCAAGCGCTTGATCAGGGGGCAAAATGCGCCATAGTGGATCGTGCAACCCTCGATGGCGTCTCACCTGGGGTAGGCAAAGGGAATTGCATCCTAGTGGAGAGCGTGCTTATCACCCTTCAGAATCTTGCACACTATCATCGCACTCAATTCGATATTCCGGTGTTGGCAATTACCGGCACCAATGGCAAGACAACTACCAAGGAACTCATCGACGCAGTGCTCTCTCAGGAATATAGGACTGTTGCCACCGAGGGCAATCTAAATAACCATATAGGGGTTCCCTTGACGCTGATGAACATCAACGAGAAGACGGAAATTGCGATAGTCGAGATGGGAGCGAGCGCTCCCGGGGAAATAGCTTCACTTGTAAAGATTGCCGAGCCCACTTGCGGTATTGTTACCAATGTAGGCAAAGCTCACCTGCTCGGATTTGGATCATTTGAGGGAGTTAAGAGGACAAAAGGGGAACTCTACGATTATTTGAGGCAGAATGGTGGCATCATCTTCTTCAATGAAGAGAGCGAGGATCTCAAAGGGATGCTTGCCCATCGACCCGGAGTGGTGACTCGCAGATACGGTACCACCCGCTACGAGGTCTCTTTGATAGGAAGAGAAGAGGATTCGCCCTATCTGAGCCTCAAGGTGCACGACCGGATAATTGACACTAATCTGATCGGCACTTATAATGTGGATAACGTTCTGGCAGCAATAGCAATTGGAGAATACTTCGAAGTGCCCTTCGCCAATATCTGTAAGGCCATAGAAAGCTACTCTCCCTCTAACCACCGTTCGCAGATGCTTCAGACGCCCTACAACACTCTAATCTTGGATGCGTACAATGCCAATCCTACAAGTATGCGCGCTTCGCTGGAAAACTTCCTACATTTGCCTTTGGAGCACAAGTGGGTAATTCTCGGAGATATGCTCGAGCTGGGTGATGATTCCCTGGAAGAGCACAAGCGGATAGTGGATCTTCTCCAGAGACAGAGGTCTATAGAGAAGATAGTGCTGGTGGGGCGGGAATTTGCCAAAGCCGCAACGGAACTCCGCCCTGACGGAGTGCAGTTATTTGCCAATGTGGAGCAGCTTAAGGAACACTTTGAAAAGAAGCGTCCCGAAGGGATTTCAATCTTTATCAAGGGTTCCAACGGTATCAGGCTCTCCCGACTTGAAGAAGTCTTGTGAGGGCTTGGATGTTGGCTGTTGGCCGTTAGCCATTAGCTGCTTAGAATAAGATTTTAACAAATATATTAGAACTCTATGCGCAGATTTATCATAGCAGCACTGTCAATTCTTATACCGCTGGGATGTACCGCGGGGATATTTGATTTTGGCAGAATATCATATACAAAATATGTCAACCCTTTTGTAGGGACGGATTTCCACGGTCATACATTTCCCGGGGCAGCATACCCCTTCGGCATGATCCAGCTAAGCCCCGATACGCGTACAGATAACTGGGACGGTTGCTCCGGCTATCACTATTCGGACAGCACCATCTGGGGTTTCTCCCATACGCACCTGAGCGGGACCGGATGCGCCGATTATTGCGATCTGCTGGTGATGCCGGTTGTCGATTATCAAGCCTTTGTGACAACTATGGAGCAGGCAGCCGGACGAGAGATGGGGGATTTTCCGCATGATTATATCTTTAACGAATATTATGAGTCCCCTTTCAGCCATTCGTCAGAGAAGGCCTCCCCGGGCTATTACGGGGTCTATTTGGAGCGCTGGGGAGTGCAGGCCGACTTGAGCGTCGGCAGACGTTCGGCGATGCATAAATATTTATTTCCCAAGGGAGTTGAACCGCAACTTGTGATAGACCTCGAGCATAGGGATAAAGTACTTGATTCCCATATAAAGCAGGAGGGGCACAATGCCATCAGCGGAAGGCGTAGAAGTCAATCCTGGGCGCAGGATCAGGACCTATATTTCTATATGGAATTCAGTCACCCGATAAGGCTTGCGGAGATTGTCGGTGGTGAGGGATATGGGGCAAAGGCGCTGATAACTTTCAAGAAATCTTTTTTTACCAGAGAACTCTATGTAAAGGTTGGTATTTCCTCGGTTTCCGTTGAGAATGCCAAGGTGAATGTCTATTCTGAAATAAAAAGGTGGCATTTTGCGGAGGTTAAATATAAGGCTGATAAGGCATGGAATGATTATCTCTCAAAGATTGAGGTTGTCGGCGACCAAAAACTGATGGAAGTGTTCTATACGGCGCTTTATCATACCGCTATCGCACCGAATCTTTATTCCGACGTCAACGGAGAGTATCGCGGGATGGACCGTAAGGTGCACAAGGCAAAAGGGTATGATAGATATACCGTCTTCTCCCTCTGGGATACATTCAGGGCGCTTCATCCTTTGTTGACCATTATTGATAGGGAGCGCACGACGGATTTCATCCGCTCTTTTCTCTCAATATATGACGAATGTGGCAAACTTCCGATATGGGAACTGGCCGGAAATGAAACCAATTGTATGATTGGATACCACTCGGTGCCGGTTATTGCAGACGCACTCGTCAAAGGTGTCGGCGGATTTGATGCAAATGCAGCTCTGGATGCAATGGTAGCCAGTTCGCGCAAGGCGGAATTTGGCATCGACGTCTATATCAATAACGGTCTTGTCTTGGCGGAAAAAGAGCACGAATCGGTCTCCAAGACACTTGAGTATGCAGTTGATGACTGGTGTATAGCTCAGGTTGCCAAATTGCTCGGTCGTGATGACCTTTATAATGAATATATCCGCCGTGCAAAGTATTACCGCAACATATACGATCCCTCGACAGGATTTATGCGTCCACGCATAAACGGCATTTGGCTCACTCCATTCGACCCAAATGAGGTCAATGTGCACTATACTGAAGCCAATTCTTGGCAATACACATTCCATGTGCCACAGGATGTCTCGGGACTTATGGATCTTTTCGGCGGTGAAGAGGCATTTGACAAACGTTTGGATGACCTCTTCAGTGCATCCACGGAGATTTCAGGATGGAATTCGGCAGATATGACCGGCCTTATCGGGCAATATGTTCAGGGCAATGAGCCCAGCCACCATATTGCATACCTATACTCCTACGTCGGTAAGCCATGGAAGACTCAGAGAATAGCCCATAAGATTATGACCGAGCTCTTTACTGCAGAACCCGACGGACTTTGTGGTAATGAGGATTGTGGACAGATGTCGGCCTGGTATGTTTTCAGCGCTCTTGGTTTTTATCCCGTATTGCCGGGCAGTGACCAATATGTTCTGGGAACGCCCCTCTTTGAGAAGGCAGTGATACATCTTGAAAATGGAACCGACTTTGTCCTTTCTGCTCCGGAAGTCGCCTCTGAAAAATTTTATGTGAGCGGAATGAGAAGAAATGGCCTGGATTATCCATTTTCATTCATACGCCATGAAGATATTCTCTCAGGAGTTGAATTCGCCTTTGAAATGAGTTCGGAACCTGACGAAAAATTTGGCTCAGACCCTTCTGCAAGACCGGTTTCTGCAATAGAAGGAGACTTTGTCGAAAACCCTTGGGTTGATGTTTCCAACCGGATGTTTTTAGAGAGTGTCGAGGTAAGTCTCGGTGTATTGGATCCTGATTACCGAATCTGGTACAGCGTGGAGACTCTCGATGGGGAAAAAGCTACTAATGGAAGTGAGGATTTCAAACTCTATTCGGGACCTTTCACCCTGGAAGAATCCTCCCGTATCCGCTGTTATTGCGAAAATGAATCCTGGCGTCGCAGTCATATCACCGAATCAGTGGTCAGGAAGATAAGTTCCACCTACAATGTCACAATCAAAAATAAATATAGCAAGCAATATTCAGCGGGTGGGGATCTTGGTCTGGTAGACGGATTACGTGGAAATCTCAATTTCCGTCTGGGTGGTTGGCAAGGCTATCAGAACAAAGATTTCGAAGCTATCATCGACCTGAAAGAGCCTCGGATAGTAAAAGAACTTACCACAGGATTTCTTCAGGATATCAAATCCTGGATATGGATGCCCCGGTATGTGGAATTTTATACCTCCATGGATGGAGTCTCATACAGATTTGCCGGCAGGGTAGGCCATAGTGTGGCGGACAATGACTACACGCCTCAGATTCATGACCTTGGGGTGACCATTACAGATGACTATGGCAATGTGGGCAGTGGCGTTGAAGCTCGCTATATCAAAGTCTTTGCAAAGAACTACGGCAAAATACCAAAATGGCATCTCGGGGTAGGCGGTAACGCTTACATCTTTACCGATGAAATAATTGTGAAATAGTTTGTAGTGGGGAGTGTCTAGTCGGTAGTGGTGCGGGTTGCGCGGTGTTTGGTGATGTGTTATGGGGTGCGGGTTGCGAGTTGCGCGGTGCAGGGGAGTTCTGAGTTGCGAGTATTGAGTATTGAGTATTGAGTATTGAGTATTGAGTTTTTCACTAGGAACTCCAGACTAAAAACTTACTCGGAACTGCATACTCAGAACTAGAAACTATAAAAAAGTCCCGCTTTTTTTATAACATTTCCGAATTCTTCTTCAAGAAGGCGTTTGTGTTCGAGGTAGTCGGGGTCGGTTATGGATTTGGCGCCTTTAGGGCATCTTTTGATGCAGGCGCCGCATTTGATGCATATTCCATCGGTGATGGATGGGTCAGAAATCTTTATCGAGCCCATAGGGCAGAGTAGGGCACAAAGTCCGCATTTTGTGCATTTCTCAGGATCTGTCACGGGCTTGACTTTGCGTATGTCAATGCTCTTATTGTCGCCGATCACAGCTTTGTAATAGGCATAGGGAGCAGGATTGCCAGGTATGGCTATTGGAATGTGGTTGCCGGAGATAAGTTGAGGATTCTTCGTAAGAGTTTCGGCCAACTTTAGGGCAAAATCCTCTGCCAACAGCAGATCTTTTACATCCGGACGGCCTCCGGCAAGAGTGGTAGAAAAGGAGTGTTCTGCCGGAAAAGCTGCTGCAGCAACGGTTTTAAAACCTTTTTCTTCCATAATATCTCTCAATTCTATCAAAGCATCATCATACGCCCTGTTGCCATAAGTGACGACGGGTATCCCGAGCGCTCCTCCACCTTTGATAGAGGCGAAAAATGGCTTTATGAGGTTCGGCACTCTTCCTATATAGGTCGGAACCCCGAAGAATACCACATCATCGGCTCCAAATCGGGGCGCACTCTCCCTTTGTTTGGGCAATGTGACATCAATTTCAGAATAATCACAGCCCGTAGCGGCTGCAAATGAACGGGCCATGGATATGACTACCTTTGCGGTCCCGCCCGTAGGGCTGAAATATAATGCAGAGACTTTTTTCATAGTCTCAAAGATACGAAGTGATTCCCAATTCACCAGAAAATTACAATACAAAAACCCCGACAACAATAAGATGCCGGGGCTTTGTATCATGAATTTCTGTAAAGGTGTTCTTTACTCGTAAAGATAATATTTTTTCGAAAGTTCCTTAAAATGCTCCACGTCTTTATTCCAGTATTCAATCATGTCGGATACAAGGAAGTTTTCACCGAAGGTCAGGCGGATTTTATCTGTACCACAAACTATGTCGGTGGTTCTGTTTCTTCCTCCCTCATAAGGATTATGATCCGGATAGAGTTTGTGTATTGCCCGCATCACATAAAAATTGATCAATGTCAGAGGAGCTACGTCGTAATCGGTAAAGAAATATTGTACACCGTGGAGGAGTTTTCCCTGACTTGAGCCGAAGAAGGGTGTGTAGTGGATGGTACGCCAGGCGACTCCGGGAATGTTGTAACTGTCAAGCTCTGCTTTGAAATCATCGGCATCAATCCATTCAGCAGCAAATGTCAGGAAGGGAAGGGTGTAGCCTACGCCGATATTGAGATAGTGGCCTGAAAAGTCGCCCACAATGCCTGCACAGGGATAACCGATTGCGTTCTGTGCCTGCGGCACCTGAGGAGAAGGGAGTATCCATGGGAGTCCTGTTTTGTCGTATGTCATATTGCGACTCCAACCCTCCATAGGCACGACTGTGAGTTTACAAGTAACATGCTCGTCTTCACCTCTTTGGCCGGTGTTGAGTCCCTCTTCATTTATAAGGCGGGCAAATTCTCCGACCGTAAGGCCATAGACGTAGGGAATCTTGAATTCGCTTATGTAGGAGAAATATCCTGGTTCTACATAATTGCCTTCAACCTTTAGGCCTCCGAGAGGATTGGGTCTGTCAAGCACGATTACCTCTACGTCGTTTTCTGCACAGGAACGCATCATGAGTCCCAGTGCGCTGATGAAGGTGTATGAACGTGTACCGACATCCTGAATATCATATACTACGGCATCAAGGCCTTCAAGCATTTCAGGAGTGGGTTTTAGGGTTTTTCCGTAGATGGATAATACGGGCAGGCCCGTTTTCTCATCAACGCTGTCGTCTGCGTGTCCTCCTGCATAAATGTCACCTCGTACACCGTGTTCCGGAGCAAAAAGCTTAACAAGTTCCACGCCTTTGGCTTTGAACAAGATATCAATTGTAGAGTTCAGTTTGCGGTCAACACCGCTGGGATTGGTCAGAAGGCCGATTTTCTTGCCCTTTAGAGGCTCAAAATCATTCTCGACGAGCACTTCCAGTCCGCTTTTTACAATTGCATCGCCTGTCGTAGGATTTTTGGGATTGGCGGCATTACAAGCGCTGCTGCAAGAGCAAAGTGTCACAAGTGCCACTGCAAAGAGTATGATATTTCTTTTCATTTTTATTGTTTTTTAACGTTTAGTAAGATAGAATTATTATTTCTCTTCTTTTAACTTTATACCAAAACTGGCAGGGATGCGCCTCATTACAAGAATCGAAGCGAGGATGCCCGGAAGAGTACAGATACAGACAAAGATAAAGAACATGGGATAGCCCATTGCCATTTGGATTTTACCTGCAAACATACCCGGAATCATCATACCTAGCGCCATAAGACCTGTTCCGATGGAATAGTGGGCAGTCTTGAATGCACCCTGAGCCACATATACCAGATATAGGGTAAATGCGGTAAATCCGAACCCGTAACCGAGCTGCTCTCCTGCAACGCATCCTATTATCGCCCATAGATTGTCAGGCTGTGCGTATGCCAGATAGACATAGAGAAGGTCTGGAAGGTTAATTGCAAGTGCCATAGGAAGAATCCACTTCTTTAGTCCACCCTTTGAAATACAAATGCCACCGAGAATACCTCCCAACAGCAGTGCAATTACACCGACGGTACCTTTAATCATACCGATATGCTCATTACCCAATCCGAGGCCACCCACTTCTGTGGCATCCTTAAGGAAGGGAATGGAGATTTTAACCAGTTGGCTCTCTCCGAGACGGTAGGTCAGGATGAAGAAGAGGGCGAGGCCTATGTCATTTTTTTTAAAGAAATCCACAAAGGTCATTATGAAATCCTTCATCAATTGGCCGAAGGATACATTCTCTCTCGAAGTATCACTTGTAGGTCTGGGTAGACCGATTGAGTGCCAGATGGTGAGTCCTGCAAAAATAGCAGCCAGCAGAAAGAAGCAAGTGCTCCAGGATACAACATAGTTCCCTTCCCATCCGGGTATTATCGACCCCTTTGCCATAAGACCTACGAGAACTACAAGTCCTCCTTCAACAAATATAGTTGCAAGTCTGTATGCGGTGTTACGGATACCGACAAATAAGGCCTGGTCACCTTCAGATAGACCAAGCATGTAGAATCCGTCCGCCGCTATATCATAGGTTGCGCTACTGAATGCCATCAGCCAGAAAAAGGCCAGAGTCGTTTGCAGGAAGAAGGTTGTAGGTATTGAAAATGCTATACCTGCAAATGCTACTGATACAAATGTCTGCATCAGGATAACCCACATTCTCTTTGTTTTGATCAGATCAATAATGGGGCTCCAGAATGGTTTTATAACCCAAGGAAGGTAGAGCCAACTCGTGTACAATGCAATCTGATTGTTATCAAGTCCAAGGTCCTTAAACATCACAACCGCAAGAGTCATAACCGTAACATAGGGCAGACCCTGCGCAAAATACATCGTAGGTACCCACGCCCATGGAGATCTTGTTTTTCCGGTTTGTTTCTTCATAGATTTATAGTTTAATATTGTTTGTCAATAGATGCTCCTGTGAAATAGTGGAAGAGAATTTCCTTATAGTCATATCCAAGATCGCCCATTACTGCTGCACCAATCTGGCAGAGTCCCACACCGTGTCCCCATCCCGCTCCTACGAGTGTGAATGAGGCGGGAGCTCCCGATGCTGTAACACCCTCTTTTTCCACCACGAAAGCGGAACTGTAGAGGTGGGAAGGAGAGAGAGTTCTGCGAATCTCGAGCTCCTTACCGATTGTACGTGAGCGCTTGGAACCAACTATCCTGAGCTTCCAAAGGCGACCTGAAGTTCCTCTGGCTACAGGCACAAGGTCTATTATTTCACCATAGTCCACTCCTGAGCGACTCTTAATCAGTTCAGAAAGCTCTTGCTGGGAGTATCTCTCCTTCCAACGGAAAAAATGGAGCGTCTCCTGATCGTAAGAGTTTAGGACCTGGGAGAGGATACGCTGGTCGGTGGTGTTGCAGAAAGCCTCCGGAGAGCCGTATATCCATTCGCGGGCATTCTCTTCAATAGTAAGGTCGGGTAATGGGGCTTCGCTCTTGTTGTCAAACTGTTTGCGTAGATAGGGCATATCTTTATCCTCCCAGCAGTAGGGGAATTCTTCAAACACTCCACCGCAAGACTTTGAAAAGCGTGCGTCGCAAATTTTACCCTCATGAGTCAGTACTTCTCCCCAAGTCTCCTCGATAACCTCTCTTACGGCTTCCGTTGAGGCGCGGGTGAGTCCCTGATAACGCTGACAGTGGTCATCCGCACAGACGTCAAAATTGGTGTGGTCCTCACGATCATACCACTTTATAAGTTCATCTTCCGTCTCTGTGCAGGCGGAATAATCCTGCGCAGAAGCGGTTATTTCTTTGTTTTTTTCTATTTGAGCGATGGTCCAGGAGCGAGATATTACAGCGTGGGCTTTAAGCAGCTGTTTGGAGGAGGTTGCACTCATTTCTGAGGAGATTACGCTTATAAGGTAATCTTCAATACCGATAAGGTTGATTGCTGTCACCCTGCCTTTCTCCACTATGAGTTTTAGTTTGCCTTCGAAGACCTGGTCCTCCTTTCTCTCCCAATGGAAATTCACGCCGATTGTAACATCTTTGAGCGTGAAAGTGGCATTTTCCTCGTTTGAGGAGAAGATAATATGGTCGTATGACTCTCCTTCGAAGAGAACTTTGCCATCTTTGACCGAAGCTCTGTAGTCACCCTTATATATCTTGCCGCCGGCACTGTAGGGGGTGTTGAAATTGAATTCTATCTCCTCTTCGGAATAAATGCCTACAGCTAGTTCAGCCTGAGTCCTTTTGAGTTTTTGTTCCATAATTTGTGATGATATTTTATCCAATGATACTTCTTCAATGATGCTTGTGAGTTTGTCAGCAGTCAGCAGATCAAAACTCTCTCGTGAAGATACTATTGCAACTCCGCCCATCTCGACTGAAGCAGGACTGATCAGAATACGTTCTTTGGGATCTTCCGCTGCAAAGCAAGCGGGTCTGGATTCCCTGCGGAAAAATATTAGAGTGGAATAAGTATCTGCCTCCCACCAGGAGAGGATGTTGACGCGTGGCTCCCATTCTGTGCCATCGACGATCTTTGCGCAGCTAATTAGTCGTGAAAAAAGAGTGTCGATACCCTCTCTACTGCTGCTTTGGAGCAGATAACTGCCTCCGGCCCATACACAAAAACGGCTAATGCTGCCGGAGATAGAGTTATAAACCGGCTCCAGGTGTTCTCCTTTGCGGGCGATAACCTCTGAAGGCATATTCCCGGCAGGAACGGCCTGAAAATGGAGATGGTCGGGTGCCGAAGCACCGCACATAGGGCCGTTGTAAAAGATGGTGTAGTCGGGCAACTCGCGGGCAATGGCCGCCATATCGGCGAAATGACCCTCTATCTGCTGCCTCTTGTGGTATGAAAGAGAGATGGTGAAATGAAGGTCGAAGATAGGAAATGGATTTACCCTGAAAATGTAATCCTCCTGACTTGCAGGGCTGCGCCATACAGTACCGAGTTGCTCAGGCGAGAGTCCTTCCTCGCACAGAAAACATTGTCGGTTGCGAATGGTCTCCTCGCTAACATCAGCCATCACGGAAGCTTCCCTGGCAGGGTTGTATAAGAGTTTGGCCGGATAACCGTCAATGTCAAATTCTCTGACTTCCATGCCGGATAGAGCCAGGTTATTGACACATGCTCTCCCGTGGAGCGAAAGCTCACGGGAGAACATCGATTCAATACTCTCTTTCAAGGAGAAATCCATAAAACTACTTGCGGTTCATTGCAACACGGGCCTTTAGCTCCCAGGTGCGGAGACGGTCCTTGTATGTATTATTGGCATTTACCTTCTCGATTTCGAGAGAAGCATCGGAGTTTTCTTCCCACCTGCGGCATAAATAAACCACATCGTAAATGCGTCCTATTTGATATTCACGGCTTACGCGCAGACCTACTGCATAGTCCTCGCCATATTTGGTAGTAGGGAAATTTATTGTGCGAAGCATAGGAGTGTAGAAAGCTCTAGGAGCTCCCAGACCATTGATGCGGAGCGCATTGTTGCGGCCATTGTCGGGGGTCCACTCTTTATGGTCAATGACTCCGGGAGGGATTGTTTCCATTTGAAAGTTGGTCATACGATATGTGCCGACAACCATTGCACAGTTCTGCTCGTAAAATGCTTCAACAATCTTTTGAACGGTGTTTTCGTCCGAATAAACATCGTCAGAGTCAAGTTGGATGGCAAATTTACCGCATTTGGGGTGGTGTATTGCAACATTCCAGTTTCCGCCTATGGCGTGGTAGGATTTATCTTGAGCGATATATATGAGTTTATCGTTGTTTTTAAATGATTTGATGATTTCAACGGTACCGTCATCCGAATTGTCATCTACAACAATCACGTTATATTTGAAGTTGGTTTTCTGGTTGAGGGCAGAAGTTATGGCATCCTTGATGGTCCTTACCCTGTTTTTGCAGGGAATTACCACGGAGGCCTCGTACTCGAACTTTCCTTCGGCAAATTCAACATCCTTGAATTGGGGTTTGAGGTATCCGCCTATCACCTTCAGATGTTCAGTGCAAGCCTGCTCCATCTCAATCTGTACTGCTCTGTTCTTGGGATCAACATAGTCAAACAACTTCTCGCCGGATTTGCGGGTGTCTGTCTCTACGTCATAGTATAGATATTCGTTGATATGCTCAAGAGCACCTTTCTGTGAAACTTTTAGGCGCAGGTCATACATTGCAGCAAACTTGTAGTCAATATCCATCCGTGAAACGGCCTCTTTGACTGCATCGCTCCTGTAGAAAAGAACTGAGCCGAAGTCAAAATCATCTCTCAATGAACCGAACTGATAATCGATTACGGGGGCATTTGAACGTGATTCACCAACCTGTTTAAAGTGATCTGCATATACCATGGCTGCACCGGTGTCTTCAATGATGTTGACCATTCTCTCAAGTGAAAAGAGTACAAAACTTAGTGAAGTGTATTTGGTGTAAATCAGTGAGTAGCGGGTGTTTGACTTGGCTGCGATAGCCTTTACGGCAGCTGTGCTGTTGAGCGAGGGGACATTTATCACATTGCATCCCAACACCTCTGCAGACCTGTATGCAGTATCGCCCGCATGGAGTAGATAAATTTTGTCAACCAGTTCTTGGGCTTTGAGATTGTCAACTGTCGTCTTGACCTGTGTTTCATCCTGGAAAGGAATAAAGCAATTGATTTTCTTCATTTTTAATTGATATTATTGATAAGATTAATTTTGAATTCAGCATATCGTCTTAAGGCGCGTAAATATAGCAATAATTATAATCAGCCGTATACTTTTCGGCTGATTATATCATGCCTTTGGTGTACTGCCATGGCATTATAGGACACCGGAAAGGCTATTTCTAATTACTGATCCAAACTATTGCATAAGATGCTTTTTGGCATTGTTGCGCCATCCCGCATCTGATTTATATGTAGAATAATAGATGATAAGATCGGCATCAGACCTATATTTGACAAAATAGATTTTCTTTTTGGCGTCTGACTTATATTTGACAAAATGCCAGATGCCGTTGTTGCCGGTAGCGTCCGACTTGTATTCTGCTTTGTAAACAATCAAGTCAGCGTCCGATTTATACTCTGCCACAAAGACTTTTACGTCTGCATCTGACTTATAATCAACGCTGTAAACGGTTTGAGCTCCGACTTGGAGCCCTATCGGCAACATGAGTGCCGCCATAATGATAATGCGTAAAAACTGTTTCATGCCTCATAAATATAATTTCTCACCACAAAAATAGGAAAAAGCGGCCATTTGTGGAACTCTTTTTGCGGCATAATTAATAAAGTAAATATAAGATATGAAATTCAAAGTAAGCAGAAGAATAGTCAGGGAGGGTGACATTATTGAGGTGAAATGGGAATGCCCTGAAGCTGAATCGGCACAGATTACCATAGACAACGGATACAGATCGGCAAGTGCAGTCGTGCCCGACAGCGGCTCCAAAAAATTCAAACTCAACCGTTCCAAAGGAAGGACACGTATTGTCCTTTCGGCAAATTGCCACGGCACTCCGGTTCACCGTGAAATATTTGTAATAGTCAGAAAGTCCAAGTCGTCAAAAGCAAAGGTTGACAACAATGTCTATGACAGTTACACCCGCATGGACAAGCCTACTTTAAAACAACGTTTCAAGATTATTCGTGAACGTCTCTCTTATATGTGGAAATGTTTTCCTGCACAGAAAAAACTGGCCTATACGCTTCTATGGCTCTTATTTGCAGTAATGCTCCTCAGTGCCTTTATCCCCAAGGCAACCTACTTTGCCCTCCTTGCCGTTGCGGCTTATCTTTTATGGTATATCTATAAAAAGTAGGAGCTGCTGCCTGACTGATACTAAAAACAAACGGGATGGTATAATTACCATCCCGTTTGTTATGAATCTCATTCGATTTGGATTACTCTTCTTCGCCTACAACTTCAACGTTGATTGTAGCTTTGATTTCGCGGTAGCATTTTACAACAGCTTCATAAGTACCTACCTCTTTTATGGTGTCAGCACCGGTTATGGTGACGTTCTTGCGGTCAACATCGTGGCCGAGAGCAACGAGAGCTTCAGCAATCTGGATGTTGTTGACGCTACCGAATACTTTGCCCTTTGAACTCACTTTTGTGGCAACCCTTACGGTAAGGCCCTCAAGTGCATTTGCAAGAATGGTAGCATCCTCGCGAATCTTGGCCTCTTTGTGTGCTCGCTGGCGAAGGTTTTCTGCGAGAACTTTCTTGGCGGAAGGCGTAGCCATCATGGCCATTCCCCTAGGAATGAGGTAATTGGCAGCGTATCCGTTCCTTACTGTAACGATATCGTCCTTATGTCCGAGATTGGGGACGTCCTGCTTCAAAATAATTTCCATAATCTCCTCCTATTTCAATAAATCGGTTACATACGGGAGCAATGCAATGTGTCTTGCTCTCTTTATTGCCTGTGCTACTTTCTTCTGGTATTTCAGAGAAGTACCTGTGAGACGGCGGGGAAGGATTTTGCCCTGCTCATTGAGAAATTTCTTCAAGAACTCGGCATCCTTGTAGTCAATATACTTGATGCCGGCTTTTTTGAAGCGGCAATATTTTTTCTTCTTTACCTCTACTGTAGGAGGGTTTAGATAGCGGATATCATCTTGTTGTGCCATGGTGTAATCTCCTTATTCTTTAACTGTGGTTTCTTCCTCTGCAACATCTGCCTTGGTGTCTGTATTAGGATCTGCCTTTGGATCTGTTGCTTCGCTGATTTTGTTACGGCGACGCTCTGCATATGCGATAGCGTGCTTGTCCATAGAGATGGTGTGGAAACGGATGATGCGCTCATCACGTTTGTACTGAGTCTCTAAATTGCCGATAAACTCGGGTTCTGCCTTGAATTCGATCAGATGATAGAATCCTGTAGTTTTTTTCTGGATAGGGTAGGCCAATTTTCTAAGGCCCCAATCCTCTTGGTGCACAATCTCTCCACCATTATCCTTGATGAAGGTCACGTACTTGGCAACCGCTTCCTTCATCTGAGCATCAGATAAAACGGGAGTTGCAATGAAAACGGTTTCGTACTGTTTTAACATTTTAATTAATTGTATTTGAGATAAATAAGCCCTTCCGGATTTTCCGAAAGGGCTGCAAATATAGTTATTATTATCGAATTGGCAAAAATTTGCCCAAAATCTTACTTTTTGGGAGCACCGGCAAGCGCCGCAACTATAAAATTCCACCATTTTTCCACAGAAGGAATGAATACTCTCTCATCCGGAGAATGGGGAGATAAGATTGTGGGACCGCAGGAAATCATATCCCAGTTGGGATAATTGCCGCCGAGGATGCCGCATTCGAGGCCTGCATGAATAGCCTTAACCTCAGCAGCTTTGCCGAAGAGGTTGAAATAGGTCTCCTTCATAGTCTTAAGGATAGGAGACTTCATGTTGGGTTGCCAGCCGGAATAACCGCCTGATAGTGTAACCTTGGCACCCGCCAGTTCAAAGGTAGCGCGGATGGCCTCTGACAGATCCTCTTTTGCGGTGTCAATTGAGCCACGCATGAGACATTTAATGAATATTTTACCATCTTCGGATTTTACGATGGCAAGGTTGTTGGAAGTTTCCACGAGGTCAGCCATTTCAAGACTCATTCTATCAACTCCATTGGGGCAGGCATATACGGACTTGGCCATCTTTAGCGCCACATTGCCGGCCATTACATTCTTTGCCTTTGCCTCTTCAAGGAAAATCTGAACATTAGGATCGATGTTGGCATACTCATTCTTAACCTGGGCGAAAACCGAATCTACGATTACCTGAAGTTCGTCAGCTCTTTCTTTAGGTATTGCTACGACTGCCACGGCCTCGCGTGGAATAGCATTGCGCAGGTTGCCGCCCTCTATAGAAACGAGTTTACCCTTTAGGTCCCTCAGGGCGGGAAGCAGTACACGCATCATAACTTTGTTTGCGTTGCAGCGGCCCTCATGTATCTCCATGCCGGAGTGACCTCCGCGGAGTCCCTTTACGTTTATTGCATATACTTTATATCCCTTGGGAAGAGGCTCCTCCTTGTATTTGAAAACCGCAGTGGCATCAAGTCCGCCGGCGCAGCCAACATAGAGCTCTCCCTCAGTCTCAGAGTCAAGGTTGATTAAAATATCACCTTTGAGTATACCGGCCTTTAATCCTCTGGCACCTGTCATTCCGGTCTCCTCATCCACTGTGAATAGCGCCTCTACAGGTCCGTGCACAAGGTCGTTCGCCTCCATTACTGCCATTGCAACAGCACAACCGAGTCCGTTGTCGGCTCCTAGGGTGGTGCCGGTGGCATAAAGCCAGTCTCCATCTTTCTTGTTCACGATACGGGGCTGGATGGGGTCCTTTCTGAAGTCGTGCACTTTGTCGTTGTTTTTCTGGGGCACCATATCTATATGTGCCTGCAGAATGATGCCCATCCTGTTTTCCATGCCGGGAGTAGCCGGTTTGCGGATTATGATATTGCCAATTTCATCCTTGATGGTCTCTAGACCGAGGTCCTTGCCAAATTTCTCAAGGAATAGAACTGCTTTACCCTCGTGTTTTGAAGGGCGTGGAATCTGTGTGAGGGAGTAGAAGTGTTTCCATACCCTCTGAGGTTTTAGATTAGAAAGTGTCATATTTTCGTATTGAATTATTTGATGAGTTATTTGCTAATAAGAGTTTCAATGGGGAAAGAGTGTACCGTGCCGAGTTGGTAAACCGGCACTCTGGTCTGGAGCAGTACTTGTTGTCCGTCAAGTATGCGTGCAGTAACCGTAGCGGGCACTCTGTAATAGATCATCTGGCTTCTGCTCCTTCCGGCAGCAGCGGCTGCGGCCTGCTGAATGGTGGTGCTCTTGGTCCCCTCGTCGAGGATAAGCTCCAGTATAATCGGCCTTCCGGACATATTGGAGGCGGAAAGTAGTCCTTGAGTCTCTGAGATGCGGAAAGCTACATAGATATGCTTGTCATTGCCGGCTTTGGGCACTACGTCGAAACTCATCTTCTGAATTGAGGTCTCGGTAATACCGAAAAAGAGAGTGAGGTACTCCCGTTCAAGACGGTTTATCTCTTCTATAGCGGCTCCGAGGGCCTCTCCGTTAAATATTGCGTCAGTATCACCGGTTATGATTTCCACACGTTTGCGGCGTAAGTTAAAGATACTGTTAGCCACCTCTTCGGCCTTCTTTTCTACGGATTTTTCTACCACCTGTCTCTGCTCGACTGCCACTCTTTGGAAGCCGCTTTCAGTCATCACGCTTTTGTATAGGGTAGTGGTTGTGCTGGTGAGATTGCCTCCCACGCCTTTGCCGGCGAATTGGTCATTGGCGGCGATGGAGGGAAATCTCCAGGCCTCAGGCTTGCCGGTATAGCTATCGGATGCGATAATTAATCCCTGCGAACAGAACTGCAGGAAATTGGCAGCAGCGTTATTTTTGCCTGATAAATTTATTGCAACACGGCCGGTAGCGTCCGCCTCAATATATGGATGAAAATGTATGGAGCCCATACTGTAGGTGACTGCGTTTTCTGTTTTTGCAGCCGTTCCGAGATATTTCTGAGCATATTGCGCATAGGGTCCTGCAATGAATGTCTCCTTCTGTGCCTCCACTACGAGATTGATCGAAGTGCTGGGAAGAGAATAAATCACTAATCCATCGGGAGTCGTAACTGTGGGTGCTTGTGCCATAGTCTGACTGCTGCAGAACAACAGAGCTGCCAGTGCGGTAATCACAATTTTCTTCATAAGAATTGACTTTTCAAGTTAACAAAAGGCTAATATACAATTTTTTTTATATTTTTGCCACATTGTTTGATAAAAATAACAACAACCAATAATAACGAAAAAACTATTTATGGGACAATTCTTCACACACCTATGGCTGAATAACAGATCTATGGTTATTCTTATAGCCATCCTTATTGTTGTCATTCCATTCCTTCTGTTTTACCTCGCAAAAGCTAAAAAAGAGCACCCAAAGGGCTTAATAGCTGCTGCGTTGAGTAATATGGGCGAAAGGTTTGGTTATTACATCATGAATGCGGTACTACTGCTCTTCCTCTGCTCCAAGTTTGGAATAGATGATTCCGTAGCAGGCTGGATTTATGCCGTATTCTATTTTATTATCTACATCTTCAGTCTTCCCGGCGGTAGGATTGCGGACAGGACACAGAACTACAAAGGCACCATCATCACGGGGCTCGTAGTGATGGCATTGGGTTACTTGCTTCTTTCCATTCCGGTTTTCGGTGAGACGAGAGGTGTCAACGCCATCCTTGTGTTCACTTGCTTTGCGCTTCTTTTGATTGCGTTCGGTAACGGACTCTTTAAAGGAAACCTCCAGGCTATTGTGGGCCAGATGTATGACAACTTTGAGGCAGAAGCCGCCAAGAAGGGCCCCGAAGCTCTTGCGCTGGCCAAGTCAAAACGCGACAGCGGTTTCCAGATTTTCTATGTATTTATTAATATCGGTGGTGTGGTTGCCCCTTTCGTCGCTCCGTTACTGCGCAGCGCATGGCTCAAGGTTAAGGGTTTCACATACAATGCGGATCTTCCTCGTCTCTGCCACAAGTTTCTTGATACCAACGGCGCCATGTCAGAGGTGGATAGCGCCAACATTGCCACACTTGCCGAGAGCGCGGGTCATACAGGCGTGGTTGATGCTGCATTCTGTGACCAGTACCTCAATATATTCAACACAGGTGTACACTATTCATTCCTAGCTTCTGTGTTTGCAATGCTTCTCTCTCTGACTATCTTCTTAATAGTGAAGAAAAAACTTCCTACACCTGTAAAAAAGGACAAGAAAGAGGTTCAGGACTATACTCCGGAAGAGAGAGCGGCCAATGCAAAAGAGATCAGGCAGCGTCTCTATGCACTCTTTGCCGTTCTTGGTGTTGCAGTTTTCTTCTGGTTCGCATTCCACCAAAACGGTCAGTCACTTTCAGTATTCGCACGTGACTTTGTCTCAACGGCTGCTATCCCGCCCGAGATATGGCAGTGCATCAATCCCTTCTTTGTGATTACTCTTACCCCGATTCTAATGTGGCTTTTCGCCTCACTGACACGTCGCGGAAGGGCTGTTTCCACTCCAAAGAAGATTGCAATCGGTATGTTTATCGCTGCTTGCTCGTATATCTTCCTCATGATTATTGCTATGTACAAGCACTATCCTTCTGGATACGAGTTTGCCGGTCTCGCCGAGGCTGTGAAAATATCGATGAAGGCAAGCCCGATGGTACTCATCGTGACTTATTTCTTCCTCACGGTAGCCGAACTCTTTATTTCTCCTCTGGGAATTTCATTCGTCTCAAAGGTGGCTCCGCGTCATCTCCAGGGTATCTGCCAGGGTCTGTGGCTTTCAGCTACAGCTGTTGGCAATCTCTTTATCGCTCTTGGTGTTACCATGCTAAACACCTTCCCTCGTCAGTGGGAGACTTGGGCTGTATTCGCAGCCTTCTGCCTCATCTCGATGGGAGTTATGGCAGGCATGGTCAAATGGCTCGAAAAGATTACATCGTAGTTTAGTTTACGGATTACGCAAATGTATGAATAGCCCTGACAAAAATGTCAGGGCTATTCGCGTTAATTAGCGCTATTTTGTGGTACTGGTGCGGATTACGTGTTGTGATGCGGACTACGAGGGAGTCCTGAGTTATAAGCCAAACTCTCTTTTCAACCACACTTTCATTACAGGATCGGGAATAAAGGCCTTACCTTTCTCAACCTCAATGAGTTCTTTCTTTACCAAAGCTCGTCTTACGGTGCTGACATTGGCAGAAGAGCCGAGTTGATATTTGTGCAAAATCTCTTGTGTGGTAAACCTGCTGTTAACTCCATCGACGATGGCCCGCAAAAAGTTCATCTGATATGTCGTAAGGCCTTCCGTCTGCTTTTCAAACAACGGTGTGTTTTGGTCTATAATGTCTTGATAAGCGGCTTCAAAATGCTGCTCTGTTGCAACTTTGTCTGTGTGAATCCAAACCAACCAAGCCAGTTGCTGTACATATGAAGAGTGGTTATCTACACTTAAGCAAATCTTTTTTGCCAACTTCTCAGAAATCTGTTTGCCCGTAACTTTGAAACGTTTGCAGATATACTCTATCCAATCTTTTGTTTCAATTTTTGACAGATAAATTGCATCTCCAAATTTGTAAAACGGAAGGTTCTTTTTCTCGAAAAGTTCGTTCATCAAGTGCTTTTTACTGCCGAATAGGCAATATGATACCGACTTTTGCAATTGCCAAACTGTACGCAGTCTCTTTTGGAACGATTTGGAATCCTTGAATTCGCCAATCTGTTGGAATTCGTCAATACAAACGACTATTTTGCACCCTTTTTTCTGTGCTATTCTTTCCGGAAGTCTCAAAATTTCATCAACATCATCACTCTTCGGATTCATTTCAAGCGATATGGAAAAGTTCATCATCGGATCAGTGCCCATTGAGATTTTCGGACTTATACGAGACAAGAACAGTCTAGTGTTTTCCAACCATTCCTCTAATTTTGAAGATGTTTGCTTTAGTACGGCAGAGGCAAAAGCGTCATAGAAATCCCTGTCGCTGCGACATGAAAAAATATCGAGATAAATGATCTTCAGCTTATCTGATTGTGCTAAATGACAGACTTTCTGCGCCAAAGAGGTTTTGCCCCAACGGCGAGGCGAAATCAATACCGTATTTACGCCATGTCGGAAATTCAATAATAGTCGTTCGGTTTCTTTTTCTCGATCGGTAAAATTGTCACCGGATGTTGGAACTCCGAATACGAAAGGTTTATTTTCCATAGACTTTAATTATTATCCTGATGCAAATATAAGTAATAATTTTATTACTAACAACTTTATTACAAATAATGTTGTTACTAACAATGTTATTACTAAAAGATTGTCGCTAATCATGTTCTTCATTTTTCTATTAAATTGTATTAATTTTTTTTTGTATTTTGAAAAAAATAGATATCTTTGTGATATCAAAATAATATCAATTTTCTAAAGCAATGAAACAAGTTCAGGAAAAATTCATCACTCCTTCAAATGGATGGTTGATGCTGTTCGTCTCTCTTATTGGTATTGCTGCTTGCGTAGTGGTGCCTGCTATACTCATTAGTAATGGTGCAAGTGATTGGTGGGGATTGCTTTTTATTATTTCCGTTATCTTCGTTATTCTATTCAAGGGCCTTCTCATTGTTAACCCAAACGAGAGCAAAGTTGTAGTCTTTTTTGGCAAATATGTTGGAACTATCGTGGACAATGGATTCTTTTTCGTCAATCCTTTTACTACAAGAAGCACGGTTTCTCTTAGGGCACGCAATCTAAACGGTGATCCAATCAAAGTCAACGACAAGATGGGTAACCCGATCATGATCGGTGTTGTTTTGGTATGGAGGGTTAGGGATACGTTCAAGGCATCCTTCGAGGTTGACAATTATGTAAAATTTGTAGATATACAAAGCGAGGCAGCAATCCGTAATCTTGCGGGTTCATATCCCTACGATAATCTGGAGGATGAAGATGCCGCAATTACTTTGCGAAGCGGAGGCGAAGAGGTTAACGATTTGCTTGAAAAATCTCTCCAGGATCGCTTGAACATTGCGGGCATTGAAGTTATGGAGGCGCGTATAAGTTACCTCGCATACGCTCCCGAAATTGCCAGCGCAATGCTACAGCGCCAGCAGGCGACTGCCATAGTTGCTGCACGCCATAAAATCGTTGAGGGTGCGGTAAGTATGGTACAGATGGCACTCCAGCAGCTCTCAGACAAGGAGATTATCGAGCTTGACGAGGAAAAGAAGGCTGCAATGGTGAGTAATCTGATGGTCGTGCTTACATCTGACAGAGCTGCTACTCCGGTTGTCAACGCGGGCTCACTTTACCAATAAAAACTTATTATGGCCAAAGAGAAAAAACCATTTGTCCTCAGGATAGATTCGGATAAATTGGCTGCCCTCGAAAAGTGGGCGGCCGATGAATTCCGTAGTGTCAATGGCCAGCTGGAATATATCATCACCGAAGCCCTCCGCAAGTCAAAACGATTTAAAACGGATCAAAAAGGATAATATCAATTACTCAATGAAATTAAATAATATACTCCCGATACTCGCAATTGCGCTGCTGGCGTTATCTTGTAATACCAAAGACCCTACCATCGAGGATATTGTCAAGAACGACGGTATCTACGGTTATGCTACCTATACTGACGGCACTCCCATCGCAGGAATGGTTGTCAGCGACGGCTTCAGCGCAGTAATCACCGATAAAGAGGGCTTTTATAGCATTGAATCCCCATCGCCCCACACTTTCCATATCTTCGCATCAATCCCTGCAGATTGCAAGATAGTCGAAAATTCAGATGGCAATCCCGATTTTTATCACAAATACTCGGTGGAGCGGAGCAAATACGACTTTAAATTTGAACGTATAGAATTAGAAAACGACTTCGTGGTCTATGCGCTGGCTGATCCGCAATGCAAGGACAATGTTCATATTTCTCGCTTTGAGTCGGAGACACTCTCGGATATCATGAAGACGCAGAAGAGTGAAAGCCTGCCTATTTACGGAGTTACTCTGGGAGATATTGTCTATTCCGAGGGTAAGCGCAATTGCGGTCAGTATATGCCGGAAATGCGCAGGTTGATGGCACAGCGAAATATCGGTTTCCCGGTTTTCCAGACAATGGGCAACCATGATGTCTTCGCAAGTGCAACCGAACCTATTCTTGCTGAGGATTTCAATCTGGCATACCAACGTGATTTCGAGTCGGTCTTCGGTCCCGTCAATTTCTCATGGAATAGGGGTTCGGTTCATTTCATCCATATGAGAGATATTACCTTCCAGAGCAATACTGTTTATGATTCGTATGAGGATGGTTTTACCATGGCTCAGATTGAGTGGCTCAGGCAGGATTTGAAGCATGTCCCCAAGGAGAAACTGGTGGTACTTTGCGTTCATATTCCACTTCTTACCAAGGGTGGAGGCAACATCCCATTAGTAAGGACGGCTCTCTCTTCATTTGGAAATGCCATTATCTTTTCCGGACATACCCATTATATGCGTAATGAACCCGATTTGCCGGTTCCCGAAAAGGTCCATGCGGCTGTCAGTGGAGCCTGGTGGCATTCTGTTCTAAATGGTGATGGTTCGCCCAACGGCTATGGGATTCACTATTTCAGCGGAAACAAGATAGTCAATTCCATTTACAAGGGTGTAAATGGAAAAATGGCCTCCAAAGAGTATCAGATACGTATGTATCGCGGTAATGCGAAAACAGGCGGAAAATATGAAAAATTTCAGTTCCCGTATACGGACAAAGAAGTGGTGGCCTGCATTTTCAACGGTTCCTCGGCCTGGAGCGTAAAAGTGTTCGAAGATGGCGTTTACAGCGGTGATATGAAACAAATACCTGCCAAACGCTATACAGGTGATGTTATTGGCCCCGATTCGAGCCAGGACTGGTGGGCAATCGGATATAATATAGGCGTAGTCGGCCGCGGACATGTTTCCGGCAGTCGTGCCAACTATATGACTTCAAGCTACGCCACATGGAAATATACTCTCAATAATTCTGAAGCCGACGTCCGGATAGAAGCTATCGATGAGTACGGTAACAAATACATCTGCACAAAATTTACACCCGACTACGACTATTCGGATATTAGTATGTAGTGTGTAGTGTGTAGTGTGTAGTGTGTAGTGTGTAGTGTGTAGTATGTAGTGTGTAGTGTGTAGTGTGTAGTGTGTAGTGTGTAGTGTGTAGTGTGTAGTGTGTAGTATGTAGTATGTAGTATGTAGTATGTAATGTGTAGTTTGGGGTTGGAGCTATAGTTAGAGTTATAAAACAGTGCTGTGAGGAATAAGGAGCAAATGGCTAACGTCCAATAGCAATTTAGGAGTTTTAAGTGATAGTGAGCTCCAATAGCGTAATTAAATAATTAATTTTAAGCAAAATAAATTAAATCATCTTTCAATGTCCTACTTATCACCTAAAAAGAAAGAAAACATTGGCCTTTCGCCTTATGATCTGAAATTTCGTGGACGGAAAAGAGCCGACAATGTGCGCATAACGGTTTTTGATATAAGCCCGGAAAACGTTACCGAAACTCAGGTCAACTCCGTGGAGGAACTGCGTGTCTATCGCGACTCCCCCTCAATTACCTGGATAAACGTTGACGGATTGCATAACGAACAACTTATTGGAGATATTTCCACCATTTTTTCCATTCCTGCATATATCCTTTCCGACGTGATGGAGCCATCGTCGCGCCCGCAAACAGAGGCTTTCGACAACGGTTTTTTCGGTTCCATTAAAATGTTGGAATTCGACGAAAAAAAGAACACCGTGGCAGTGGATAACCTGAGTTTAATTGTGATGGATAGAATTCTTATCACATTCCAGGAAGAGGAAGGTGATGTGTTTGATCCGGTTCGCGACAGAATTCGCAAACACACAACCAAAATTCGTACATCCGGAGCCGATTATCTGGCTTTTGCTCTGCTGGATGTTGTAATTGACAGTTACATCTACATTTTGGGTGTTTATGGCGAAAAGGTGGAAGCATTGGAGGGGAAACTTATTCTGAATATCAATAAAGAGACGCTGAAGGTCATCAATTTATTTAAGCATGAACTCAATGATCTGCGTATAAATATCAAACCCGCAAAGGAAATGGTGAACAGCCTTGTAAAGCTGGATACGGAGCTGATACAGGAAGAAAATCAGAAGCACTATAAAGAGTTACAAGACAACATCAACCAGGCGGTGGACCTCCTGGACTATTATCGTGAAGTGCTTTACGACGAACTCAGTATGTATCATTCAGCCATGAGTACCAAACTGAATGATACGATGAAATTGCTCACCATCTTTTCGGTCATTTTCATTCCTCTTACATTTATCGTAGGCGTTTACGGCATGAATTTCAAAAACATGCCTGAACTTCGCACGCAAAACGGCTACTTCATCGTGTGGGGAGCCATGCTCGTCACCGTAATAGCGATGTTGTGGTACTTCAAAAAGAAAAAGTGGTTTTAAGGAAGTCTTTAGTGGGGAGTATGAAGTGTGTAGTGTTACGATGTTCGATCTGGAAGGGAGATCTAAGTTTAGAACTATAAACTTACTCAGAACTCAATGCTCCTAACTCAAAAAAATCCACCGTGAGGTGGATTTTTTTTAACTATTTTAATATTCTTCTTCGTCGAAGAAAAAGTCATCTTTGGTGGGATAATCGGGCCAGATGTCTTCGATTGAATCATAAACCTCTCCGTCATCTTCGAGGTCCTGTAAGTTTTCGATAACCTCCAGAGGTGCACCCGAACGCGTAGCGTAGTCAATCAATTCTTCCTTGGTTGCGGGCCAAGGAGCATCTTCAAGTTTAGATGCCAACTCTAATGTCCAATACATGATGTGTCTTAATTATTAAAGGTTTCGTAAAATGGGCTGCAAATATATATAAAAATATATATAACCAAAACTATTTTAAGGAATCCAATAATCATCTTTTTGTCCTGAGCTGTGACACAAGTATCTGGCCAGAGTAAAAAGGTAGTCTGACAGTCGGTTAATGTATCTGATGGCGATCAGATCCTGTTCGCTTTTGTCTTCAATCAGTACAGCCATCCTTTCTGCCCTGCGGCATACTGTACGGGCAATATGGCATTTTGACGATATAGAAGGGGAGGCAGGTAGCACAAATGACGTCTGAGCAGGGATGGCCTCGGTCATTCTGTCAATTTCCGACTCTAGAAATGAGATTTCCGCTTCGTCAAGAAGTTTGAGTTTTGCCACCTGATGGTCAGAAGCCAGATGCGCAGACGCTTGCATCAGAAATATCTGTATGCGTCTTAGCTGAAAATCGTCGCTTAACTCTGAACGCAGAAGCCCAAGCCAAGAGATCAGTTCGTCCATATCGCCGTAAGCCATCACCCTTTGGTGCGCTTTACTTACGCGTTTGCCGCCAACCAGTGATGTGGTGCCGGTATCGCCTGTTTTCGTGTAGAGTTTCATTGGGGTATTTCTGTGTTTGTTCTTTCTCTTTATTATTTGCGGATTTGGGGTGTCCTGTTCTATTTTAACTTCTCTTTTTTGCAGCACTTATTCATGGTATCCGAGCCTATTTTGCCATCTTTCATCCGCACTATGCGGTTTGCATGACGGGCGATATTTTCTTCGTGTGTAACCAGGATAATGGTGTTGCCCTGTTTGTGGATTTCTCCAAAGAGTCGCATCACATCCTCCGAAGTCGTGGTGTCAAGGTTGCCCGTCGGTTCATCTGCGAGGATAATTGAGGGGCGTGTAACCAACGCTCTGGCGAGTGCGACCCTCTGTCTTTGGCCTCCCGACAGTTCGTTTGGTTTGTGTTCCATTCTATCTTCCAGTCCCACCGCCGATAATGCCTTTTGTGCCCTTTGTTCCCTTTCCTTGCGAGGGACTCCTGCATAAGCCAGCGGCAGTGCCACATTTTCAAGCGCGGTATACCTCGGAAGAAGGTTGAATGACTGAAACACAAATCCTATTTCGCGGTTTCTGATGCCGGCCAAGTCATCGTCATCCATTCCACTGATGCTCTGTCCATTAAGAGTGTAAGTGCCCTCCGAAGGAACATCGAGGCATCCGAGAATATTCATCAAAGTGGACTTGCCGGAACCCGAAGGCCCCATTATCGCCACAAATTCATTTTTTTTGATAGTTAAGTCAACCCCGTCAAGTGCCTTGACGGTCTGGCTGCCCATTTGATAGTGCTTTTTCACTCCCTCCGTCCTGATAATCTCTTTCCTCATCTCTCTGCTCTTTATATTTCAAATAATAATCCTTCAAAAGCCTGACGGCCCTAAGACCTTCGTCACCCAAAGATAGGGAATATTTGTTGACGAACATCTCGATATGTCGTTTGAGTACATCTTCGGAAATTTCCTGCGCGTGCGCAGCTATATAATTTCCTGAGGCCTCAGGATGCTCCATTGCGAAGGTGATACTCCTACGCAAAACTCTTTCTATCTTCTGTGCAAACTCCTCCCCAAGATTTCGCTTCACGGCAATCCCCCCAAGTGGAATGGGGGCTCCACTAATACTATGCCACCAACTTCCTAGGTCACAAACCAGCTCAAGGCCCTGTTCTGCATAGGTAAAACGGCTCTCGTGGATAAGCACCCCGACATCACATTCTCCCGAAAGGACGCTCCGCCCGATATCCGAGAAGAGCATTGGAACCTTGATTCCGCGCCCTTCGAAGGCCAGGTCGTACAGCAGAGCGCCGGTTGTATATTTTCCGGGGATAGCTACTCTGAGCGTTTTAGGGGGTGTAACGACATCTCCGGGCACTTCGGACGACACAGCTGCCTTGAACGATGCCGCGGCATGATTGCCCGCTTTACAAACACACAATGGCCCGCAGTCGTAGCCGAGCGCTGATCCGCTTTCCAACATCCTGTAGGATTCCATTACATTGAACCAGCCGTGGTAACTCATCTTGGAGATGTCGTAAGTGCCTGAAACAGCTCTCAGATTGAGATCCTCCACATCAGATAGGATGACATCAAAGGAGATTCCCTCGGTATTGACGAGTCCCTCCACCATAGCATGAAACATAAAAGTGTCGTTGGGGCAGGGAGAGTATGCAAGAGAGACCCTCATTGACGCACCCCTCCTGCGGCTTTTGCAGCCTTCGCAAGCAGTTGTATACAAGTGGTCTCGAGTGCGGAGAAGGCCACCCTAATGTCCCATTGATTCTTGTCGCGTTCGCCGACCTCATTGGATACGGCACGCAACTCGATAAATGGTACTTTTTCCATCAGGCATACATAAAAGAAAGCTGCGCCCTCCATACTCTCTATATGGGGTGAAAAGCACTCCAGGCGACGGAGGTTGTGCTCTCGAATGCCCGTGATGGTCTGAAAAGTGATGCCGGTTGCATCTTTAACCCCCTCGAGAGGGCCTGTGACAGGATAATGATCGCGTAATTTAAGCATGCCGTCGACAAACGGAAGGGTGTTGGCATCGAGCATCGCATAGTCGAATAGGGTCTGGAATCCTCCGCGCGTCTCTATGCCCATATCGCCAAACTGCTCCACCGTTATATGGGCTACGCTGCCTATCGGGAATTCCTGCGAGTAACTGCCTGCGATACCGATATTGACTACCAGACTATATGGCTCGCCTCCGGAGAGATGCGCAGAATTTAGGATCTTTGTCAGGTTGTAGCAGGTGGCTGCTACTCCTATGCCGGTCACCGCAAACTCCACCTCAAGAAGTGTGGCATTTTCAGGTGAGATTTTTTCGTATGCAATTTGTGCGCAATGCAGCTCTTCTGCGGTTGCAGCTGTAAATAATATTCTCATAGCGGGCACTAAAATAGCTATTTCTTAGAACTTATTCAAATATTATTTGTAATATTGCCTTATTATACAACTTGATAATGGAATACGATAAAACAGAAGAATTTGATGCGAAAGTGACAGAGCAGCTCGCTTCACATTATAGGGAGATTTTGAGATTGCTGGGAGAAGACCCCACTAGGGAGGGACTTCTGAAAACACCCGAAAGAGTGGCCCGTTCAATGCAGTTTCTCACAAAAGGTTACGAAGAGGATGGCTCGGCCATAATACAGTCGGCAATGTTTCGGGAAGAGTACCGCCAAATGGTGGTAGTTAAGGATATCGAGCTCTATTCTATGTGCGAACACCATATGCTTCCCTTCTACGGCAAGGCCCACATTGCATACGTACCAAATGGCTATATAACGGGTTTGAGCAAGATTGCCCGTGTGGTTGAGACCTTTGCCCGCCGTTTACAGTTGCAGGAACGCCTTACCGTTCAGATAAGGGATTGTATTCAGAATACCTTAAATCCCCTCGGAGTTGCAGTGGTTATTGAGGCTTCCCATATGTGCATGCAGATACGCGGAGTCCAGAAACAGAACTCAGTTACCACCACATCGGCATTTACCGGCGCTTTCCTTAAGGACAGCCGTACGCGCAACGAATTTTTTGACATAATTGGCACTAAGCTGCATTAGCAGTTTAGTGCAGTGTGCAGTGTGCAGTGTGCAGTATGTAGTATGTAGTATGTAGTATGTAGTATGTAGTATGTAGTATGCAGTTGCGAGTTACGGGTTGCGAGTTACGGGGTGTGATAATTAACAATTTAGAGTATGAAGATAGTTATCGCGGGAGCAGGCGAGGTTGGAAGTCATCTGGCAAGGATGCTCAGTGACGAATATCACGACCTGATCATTATTGATGAGAACGAAGAAAATCTCGCACACATCAGCGAGAGTATGGATGTCCTGATTGTCCAGGGCAATCCTACATCCATTAGTGTACTTACTGAGGCCGGGGTAGGGAATGCCGACCTCTTCGTGGCTGTAAGCCCTGCCAAAGATCAGAATATCAATATCATTTCTGCACTATTAGCCAAACAGATGGGCGCTAAAAGGGTCACTGCACGTATAAATAATGACGAATACCTTGATTATCAAAACAAATTTCTATTTAAGGAACTGGGCATCGACCTGCTTTTTTATCCCGAAAAAATTGCTGCGGATGAGATTGTGGACCTGCTTAAAAAGTCAGAGTTGTCGGACTTTGTAGGTTTTGCAAACGGACGTCTGCAGCTGGTCGTTATAAAGCTGGAAGATGGGGCTCCTCTTGTTGGAAAATGTTCCGATGATTTTGATTACCAGGTAGATGACCTTCCTTTCAGGACTGTCGCCATCGCAAGGGGAGATAAGACCATAATCCCTCAGCACGAGACCATATTTAAAGTTAACGATCTGATCTATGTAATTGCTCGTAAGGAAGCTGTGGCCGAAGTGATGTCCTATTCGGGTAAGGAAGAGATAGAAATACGCCGTATTACCATTCTAGGAGGGGGTAAAATAGGCGAGATTCTCGCAAAAAGACTTGAGCCTACCGCCGATTTCATAAAGATTATTGAGATCAAAAAAGAGCGTTGTGAAGTTCTTTCGGAACTTCTTGATAAGACGCTTGTCATAAACGGAGACGGACGTAACTCCGATTTTCTTTATGAGGAGGATATCAAGAGCTGTGACGCATTCATAGCAGTTACATCAAGTTCGGAGACCAATATTCTCTCATGCGTGGCAGCAAAAAGAATGGGCGTGGCCAAGACAATCGCAGAGGTGGAAAACCTCGAATACATTCGTCTTGCAGAAGAGATAGGCGTAGATTCGGTAATCAACAAAAAGCTCATTGCTGCCAGCCGTATTTTCCGTGTCACTCTTTCCAATCACATCCGTACAATAAAATGTCTTAGCGGTTCTGATGCCGAGGCTATAGAATATGTGGTAAATGCAGGCAGTCTGATAACAACTGCCTCCATAAAAGAACTCAATTTTCCCAAGGATGCCGTTATTGGCGGTGTCATAAGGGGGCAGGAATCGTTTATTGCAGTCGGCACGACAATTATTAAGCCTCACGACAGGGTTGTTGTCTTTGCACTTCCCTCCGCCTTAAGCAAACTTGAAAAGTTTTTTGCCTGAATTGGTATTGAGATTAGAATTATTATTATGTTTGCGCGCATTTAATAATAATCAACTAATTATTCATTATGATTCAATACAAATTTAAAACTTCAGGAAAGACAAGGATGGACCATGACCTTCTCGGCGACAAGGAAGTTCCCGTAGAGGCATTGTTTGGTGTTCAGACCCTCCGTTGCATAGAAAATTTTGATATCAGCCGCGATCTTCTCGGTGATCACCCCGAATTCATAAAAGCATTCGGCATCGTAAAGAAGGGCGCAATCCTCGCGAACCACCAGCTCGGTTTGGTTTCTGACGAGGTTAAGGATGCGATTGTTGCAGCTTGTGAAGAGCTTATGGAAGGCAAACATTGCGAGCATTTCCCAATTGATATGGTTCAGGGCGGAGCAGGCACTTCGGCAAATATGAATGCAAATGAGGTGATTGCTAACAGGGCTCTTCAGATTGCAGGTCATCAGCCCGGCGAGTATCAGTATATACATCCAAATGACCATGTAAACATGGCTCAGTCTACAAATGATGCCTATCCTACGGCTATGCAGCTTGGAATGTATATGATCCACAAAGATGTAATGACTGCTCTTAAGGCTCTCATCCGTTCTATCCGTTCCAAGGAGAAGAAATTCGCAAATGTTATCAAGATGGGCCGCACGCAACTTCAGGATGCAGTGCCTATGACTCTCGGACAGACATTCGGTGCTTATGCTTCCGCTTTGGAAAATGAGATGAAACGTCTGGATGAGGCTGCACAGGGCTTGCTCGTAATCAATATGGGTGGCACAGCCATCGGTACCGGTATTACTGCAGAGCCCGGCTATGCAGAAGCTTGTACAAAGTTCATCAAAAAGGTTTCCGGATGGAAGGTGACCCTCGCAGAAGATCTGATTGAGGCTTCAAATGATACATCCGCCTTTGTAGTCTATTCTTCTGCTCTTAAGCAAGTCGCAATTCGTCTTTCAAAGATAAGCAATGACCTCCGTCTGCTCTCTTCAGGTCCACGCACAGGCCTGAATGAAATAAATCTTCCTCCAAGGCAGCCTGGTAGCTCCATTATGCCGGGTAAGGTTAACCCTGTTATCCCCGAGGTGGTAAATCAGGTTTGCTTCAAGGTAATCGGGAATGATTTTACCATCACAATGGCTTCTGAGGCCGCTCAGCTTGAACTCAATGTTATGGAGCCCGTACTCGTACAGTCCCTCGTAGAGTCTGCAACATGGCTTATGAGAGCTTTCGATACTCTCCGCAAAGAGTGTATTGAAGGTATTACCGCCAATAAGAAACACTGCAGGGATCTCGTAGAGTATAGCATCGGCATTGTTACCGCCCTCAAGCCCTATCTCGGCTACGCCAAAATTACTGAGGTAGCTCAAGAGGCACAGGAAACCGGTGGCAGCGTATATCAGCTGGTACTGGAAAAGGGTTACCTTACAAAAGAGCAGCTTGACAAGATTATGGACCCCGCTAATATGACCAAGCCGGTGAAGGTGGAGCTGTAATGTTAGTTATGAGTTCCGAGTTAGGAGTTCAGAGTTTACAAAAAGAGTCCTTAAACGGGCTCTTTTTGTGTATAGTTATGAGTATTGGAATTTGATTTGTGCGGGGTGCGAGTTACGAGTTACGAGGTTCAGTGTATGTTCTGGGGTGCGGGGTGCGAGTTACGAGTTACGCGTTGCCTGATGCGGGGTTCGTGGTGTAAGGAGTGAGGTGTTCTGAGTTCCGAGTAACATCGTTTAAAATAAACTACAAGAATAGTCCGGTGCTTGCCGGACTATTTTTTTTGAATGGAAATGGGTACAAGAAATTCGCCGCGAACCTCACGGCCGGCGGCGAATACAAACTCTAAAAAATTAAAAACTATTACGATAATAGGATTATCCTATAATATCTTCATGGCAATATGTGCGCAGGCTTCGGCATCAGCCAGGGCGTGGTGATGGTTTTCAAGGTTGAATCCGCATGCAGCGGCAACAGTCGGAAGCTCATGATTTTCGATTGAGTCTGAGAAATGCTTGCGGGAAGTAGCGCAGGTATCGTGAAACACATAGTCCGGATAATCCATCTGATACACCCTGAAGACTTCTTTCAGACATCTTTCATCAAAATGACTGTTGTGAGCCACAAGCGGCAGACCCTCAATTATCGGCACAATCTTTTCCCACACATGAGGGAATACCGGCGCTTCGGATGTCTCCTCTTCCGAAAGACCGTGAACACGCTGACAGAACCATTTATAATATTCCGGCTCAGGACGGATAAGGCTGTAGAATCTCTTCACTATTTCACCGCCTCGAACCACTACCACTCCGAGTGAGCAGACGCTGCTTCGACACTCATTGGCCGTTTCAAAATCTATTGCTGCAAAATCTTTCATCATTAATCTTTATATCTGTTTAACATTTTCTTTAAGGTATTCTTGATTTCATCACGGTACCATTGAGGTTTTAACACCTCGATTGAGTCTGATTTGGAAAGAAGCTCCTGCGTAAAATCATAAGTCGGTACTAAGTGATATCTGAAAATAGTGTAATTAGGTTTCTCCTCAATTGGGGTCTGCGACTCGTGAAGTTTGAGTGAGTTGAAATAATGAAACTGGGGATTATCAACCTTTATTTCGATACTTTCGGCTGATTTTTCATCATCAGTACAGATACCGAAAAGGTCTTTGAAATAGCCTTCTGCCGTAAATTTCTTCGGAATCTTATAGGAGCGGTCGGTACGATATAGTTTCTTGATGCGGTCGAGTCCATAGATCCAAGGTTTGTCGCTCGCTGCACTCTTTGCCACCATATACCAGCGCTGTTTGAATTGTTTCAGGCAGTATGGCTCTACCTCAAAAGTAGCAGCATAATCTTTGTGAAATCCTTGATATGTGATTTCTATCGCTTTTCTGTCGCGGATTGCCTCTATGATGGGAATAAGATATTTTTCGCTCGAAGGCACCTCCTCGAATATTATGCTGTTGCGCATATTGGTGCTTTCATTGAGCAGATTGTTGAGCGAGAGCGACTTTAAAAGCCATTTCTTAATTCCACCGCCCTCTATATCTTTGCTGTTGGAAATGTAATATCCCAGGCTCCTGTTGCACTTGACCTCGATGCCAAAGGTGTTGTAAATGGCCTCAATGTGGTTGTGGAATGTCCTTTCAGGTAAGTAACTCTCCCCGACTTCATTCAGTGTGCTGCGTGCCCAGAGGTCGCTTATATTCTTTCTGGAGATGTGTCCGTGACGGTTAATGACCTCTATAAGCCATATGTAGCGGTTGAAATAATTTATTGCCATAACTTATGGTTTTGTTTTCAATGACAAAGGTAATGAATTAAACTGCCAAAATATGGCAGCTTGTCTCTTTTTGGCAGAAATTTTATCAAAAACCAATTCTATTTGCAGATTTTCTGCGATCGCCTATACTCTCCTCTCTGCAAAATTCCACCATTTCCTCATAGGAAGGCTCGCTACCGGTGATAATCGACTGTACCATCTTCTTGCGGCTCACATTCTCAATCTGTCCTCCGGAAAAATTGAACATCGAGGCGAGCCTGTACGTTTGCTCCTTGTCAAGCTCCGGAATCATCGACTGCCATATTCTCGACTTCACTTCGACTGAAGGGACATCGAATTTTATCTTATAGAGGAATCGCCTTTCGAAGGCCTTGTCCAGATTCTGAGTAAGGTTAGTCGTAGCTATTAGAATTCCATCGAGATTCTCCATCTCCTGGAGAATGATATTCTGTATGGAGTTCTCCATCTTTTCAACGGCTCGATCTGCGCCTTCCATTCTAATGCCGAATATTGCATCGGCTTCGTTAAAGAGCAGAATGGGCGCCACTTTTGATTCCTTAACACATCTCCTGTATTTGCTGAATAACTCTTTAATGTTTTTCTCGCTTTCTCCCACCCAATAACTCTTTATCTTAGAGACATCGGCAGTTATCAAATCCCGACCGGTGCGTTTCGCCAGCTGATATACAGTCTCCGTTTTTCCTGTACCGGGTGCTCCGTAGAAAAGACAAGTAAAGCCGGTTCGCATACCCTTGGATTTCATCATTTCCCTTATCTCAGGAAATCTTTCCTTAGATAAAATGCTCTCAAGTGTTTTTACCTGTTTTTGGACAGAATTATCATAAAACAAGGCTTTGGCGTTAATTGTCCCAAATTCTATCAAGCCTGCCATCGGGGCACTTTCACGCAACCCACCCACATCAGCCAGAATCATCTCTTTGACTTCGTCTGTCAGACGAAAACGATCTTTCACTACCATTCCCTCATTATTTACGTATTCGATAACTTTCATTTTCTGGAGCATCAGTCTCGTGTCTTTATACTCGCTTTGTATCGAATCAAACTCATCATCGGTAAAGTAATTTCGAAAATCCCACCACTCGCAGTCGTCGCTATTGTAGTGATCGTAGTTATATATTAAGGCGTAGAAAAGCATCCGCTCATTTTTATTCATTGACTTGGAATAGTCATGCCTGCTCCCTTCTTTCACGAAGTCGTTAATTTTGTCTCCTGCTCTTAAAATATTGTAGAAATCAGCACTCTTGGCAATTGATGTATCGGGGTTGGAAAGAATCATATCATCCACTTCCTCCAATGTCATTATGAGGTTACCCATATCATTATTAATATCATTGAACAAACGATTCATTATTGAAAGAATCTTGCTTGTTGTCATTCCGGTTGTCGAGGGCTTACGGAAAGGCTTATTATCCCGAAGCATATCTGTCACTTCTTCAGGAATTCGTAACACGCCCCAACTGCCTCTTTTTATCAAACGCATCTTCTCAAGTAAAATTAAATCTTTTTCGAATGACAGATAGGAAACAAAACTGGTTGTTAGTTGTTCAGAAATGGTTCTCTTGTTGACATCATCTCCCTTAGTTAGTTCAATGATAATAGCAAATAAAGCAGCTTGTCTCTCATTTATTCCGTATGCATCTGCTATCGTCTCCAATTCAAAGCGTTTTGCAGCAATAAGCTTATCGTCAAGACAGAAACGCTCACCATAGTTCCGACCATACTCAGTATCTCTTCGAGCTTTCTCTATCACCTCTTCAAAACACTCCAGCAGAGTCTTCTTTTTCAACTCCAGCCCCAAATCATCAATCAGCTCTTGACAATCCGGCATACTCGCCAGGACCTCTTTTGTAGATTTTTTCTTTTCCATGACTGTACTCCATTTTTACTTTTGTTACTGCAAGTTTGTTTTCACTACTGCAAAGAAAATGAATCACGCTGCCAAAAAGTGGCATTGAAGAGGGTTTTTGATTATTTTTTTGAATTTGGAATTCAAAATTGTCTTTTCTGCACATCTCATTGATATTTGTTTAATATCTTTGTGGAGAAATTGATAAAAAAGAAAAAGATTATGGCAAAACCAATTAAAGAAACCCCGCTCCTTACCGGCGAAGATGCAACTCGTTTTGAACAAGCTGCACAAGAGGTTGTGCCTGCATCTGAAAAAGAAATAAATGAGGCACGCGAGGCGTTTGATTATTTTGCTTCAATAGCAACCTTTAGTATGTAATGGGACCTCAGTTAAGAAAATTAACTCCGGAATATAGTATTAAACCGTTCGATTGTGATGATTCAGATTTGAACGGTTTTTTATTGGAATCAGATTACTCAATTCCAAATGCGCGTCAGCATGCAGTGGAACTTTTGGCTGTAACATATCTGATAGAAGATATTAAGGCTGGAGAAACTATTGCATACTTCAGTCTGTTGAACGATAAAATTGATAGAGAAATTACTGATAAAAAAGCGTGGAATAGATTTTCTCGTGAAATTCCAAATATAAAGCGCCGGCGTTCTTATCCTGCTGTAAAAGTGGGACGTTTGGCGGTCTCAAAGAAATATCAAGGTCAGAAATGGGGAAAACTGATTATCTCCTTTTTAAAGCAACTGTTTACTCATAACAACAGGACAGGATGTCGCTATATCACAGTAGATGCTTTATGTACCGCACAAAGTTTCTATGAAAGTTGCGATTTTAAGGTTTTGGTAACTCCGGTAAAAGATGATGAGACCGTGTTGATGTATTACGATCTCAAGCAGTTCGTGTCCCAACAGTAGGGCATATAACAGGTTAATCAAGAAATAATATCAGAGTCTTAGTGTTAACTAATTATTTTTCCAAATCTATGCCTTTCATTATCTCTAAGATCATTTTTATTTTCTCAATACAGGCTTTTAGAAAATCGTCACTTGTAATAATATATCTTTCCCAGTAATCAATAGTTAAGTTATCTATATAAGCATAGAAAGGCCACCAGTCACTTTGCTTACGGGATTGAATTCCTTCTTCTTCCAACTTTTTGTGAATTGTCTCTCTATTATCTTTTGAAAGTTTATACTTATTATTTAGGTAATTGAATAATCCATAATGAAAGTGACCCTTTTCAAATGTAAATGAAATAGCACATTTACCCTTCCAGTCAGGTTTTATCAAATTAAACCTCACAGATTGCTCATCGCTTCCACTGTATTGATATTCTAAATTATGTTTTTCTGCAAATTTCTTCATCTCAGGATTGAAGTGTTTCTCTATGATAGCATCAAAAGTTTTTGAATAATGTTGACAAATTACTTTGGCAGCTCTTAGGTTCTCTACTTTTGATAAAAGATCCGTTATCTCCTCTTTATTTTTGTTATCCATATCTTGATTCGTTAATTGTTTCAGGTGATTAATATATTGAATAATGGTTTCTCGAACCATTGGAAAACGCGCAGCAATTGCAACACATTTTTCAAGCCAATTAATAATGGTTTCTGTATATGAAATTGTCAAACAAGATACTCCCTCGCCACTTTGTTTGGAAGGTTCACGACCATCCAGTGTCAGATATAATATTTGATAATTTTCATTTTTGTATGTTTTATTTGCGTATTTTTCATATCTTTCAAGTTGTTCCATTTGGTCACCTGCAAAGATTTTGTTTTCAATAATGATAGCTTTTTCCCTTTGTTCATCTTCTATTAAAATATCAATCCGACCTCCGGGGATTACAAATTCTGTATGAACTCTCGCATTTTTACAGTTGAAGTCCTCAATGGTAAATTGTTCGCCTAATGTTTCAATAAAACACTCGAGAAATTTTGATTTCAAGCCGTGTGTCCCATTTGGATTCAAGAATTCGGCGAGAATTGCCGAATGAGTATTTTCGTAATGATCTACACCGCAAATTCGGAACATATTAAATCTTCCTCCTGTTGCATCTAATATTTCAGCATTTTTCTTGCTGATAATCGATACTTGACTAAGTAAATTCTTTATTTGATCCATTACCTGTTTTTTAAAATTATCACCTTTTATCATTTTAATGCCTTCCTAACAAAGGTAGAGCCTTTTTTCGTTACTGCAAAGAAAATAAATTACGCTGCCAAAATGTGGCAGTATAAATAGGTTTTTTAAAAAATGGCTTTATTTCGGCAGATAATCGTGAAATGTTCTTCGTCATGCCGGACTATGGCAGTTTTGAAGAATATCTTTGCGGTATCAGCTTGAAAATAAATCATTATCTTTGTTTGCAAGCTTTCAGGTTCAACTACAAATAATTACATTCATGGCCAAATTTTACTGCAAATACTGCGGACAAGAGTTCGGCAATGTGCGCACATTAACTTCTGCTTATTGTACAAGACATCCGGATGGCCCTAACAAAGGGAAACACACTCTTTACGAAGGTTCTGAGAAGAGCAAATACACCTGTAAGTTTTGTGGCACACAATTTAACAATCTTCGTTCCCTAACATCTGCCTATTGCCTACGCCACCCGGACGGGGCCAGCAATGGTAGACACTCACCGGCGTTGTAAACATTAAAACAATAACTATATATGGATGCAAATATTTTTGACCTTTTTATAAGCAAGGCAAATGAATATAAGAAGACCCTAGACATACGATACGATTCAGATATAATAATGTATGTGGACTCTATGGTAGATTGGGTCAATGAGAATAATGACACTCTATATTGCGACAGCATAGGGGAAATATTCGACGAGTATTTGGAAACGATTTGGTACAACGATGGAGGATACAAATATTTTATGTTTCCAAATGGTGACGAAGAAAACGAAGAATTCTTCGATGAGGGAGAATCAGAGCAGTATGTTTGCATAAAAGAAATGCGTAAATTCTGCTGCAGGGGAAGTGGGTATTATGGAGGAGAAGGCTTGGATGAAGAATATGAAGAAGACGAGGACGAAGACGAAGAACAGGAAGGAGAAGACCCAATCGAAGAAGAGATTTGGGATTATATTAACAGACACGCATTGTTTTCGATGGGTTATATAGAGGAGATCACAGATCCGAACTACGAGGATATGATCGAGAAGGACTTCTTTTTCCATATACTATTCGGTATAAAAAATGGAGACAATGATAAACTTATCGTTGCGAAGACGCTCGCCATTATAATGGCTATCGGATACTATATTAAGGAGGAGAGTCTTCTCAATATAGTAGAGACCGCTCGTGAAAAATGTAAGCACGAGTTGTTCGTTATGGGTTTTGTCATTGACATGCTATATAATAAGAATGTGGATCCTGTTATAGTGCTATCTAAGGTTATGGAAATGCTACCTTAGCATTTAAGTCATCTATGCCATGCCATAGTCGTATTTTAGTTGGGACGTTTGTTTTCTTCACAGTTGTAAAGAAATCAAACATTGACGAATGTTCTTGTTAATCGCCTCTATACGCTATAATTTTTTGCAAATATCCTTCAACTTTTGATTTGCCTGATGCAAGGTGTAAGGGACACCGGTGATTGATTGGCGAATATGTTCAATTTGTAGGGGTAGATGTGGGATCAAGTGGCTGAATTTTGAATAAGGGATTGTGAATATGGCTACTCTATTATGAGGGAATAATATATGCAGTTCAAGTGTGGTGTATAGGAAATTAATATGGTATGAAAGCCCTGTTCCTTTAAGTAAAGAACGAATGGCAGGTTCTGCAGAATTCTCAACCAGAGAGCGTAATTTGTTTGCTTTACCCCTCTCTTTTTCAATTTCTTTCCGGATTTCATCGATGGTGGTTTGGAGGTTTTGCAGTATCAATAGCCCTTGCTCAACAAACTTAATTGAAATTATCTCATTGTTTGCCCTGAAGAAGATGTTGTTGGATAGCCCAAGGGCCCGGCTAAAAGATATTTTAAGCGAAATGATTTGATTGTTATCGGTTTTCATGTCGATGAACAGTACTTTCTTAATCGGAAAATTAATCCACCCGATGCCTTGGTCATCTCTTAACTCTAAAGAAGGCGACCACGAAGAATCGATGCTGGAGTAGAGATTTTTCAACGAGAAATTGCGCTCACAGCCTGTAGGTTGGTAGTTTTCTACCAATGCCCTAAGTTTTGAACAAATGGCGGAAGTTACGCTTTCTTCCGTTACTTTTAGCAGCTTTACCAAGGTCTTATCCTCCTTACTTTTCTATTAAAAGAATGTTTGTTTTGTAGAATCAGTCAGCGCAATCTCAATACAATCCGGATTTATGCTATCGTTTCCTCTTTCCTAAACTCTGAGTTTATTCCTTGACAAAAATAAGGTTCCTATTTGCCAAAATCAGGCAGCATTTTTTCGTTCGTAAAAAGAGACGTATTTAGAATAAAAGAAAAGTATTGCCATATTTTGGCAGAAACGATTGCTTTCTTTGCCGCTGCAAGTAGTCTATATGTAAGAAGTAGTTCTGTAAAAAAACAATAATATGGCCGTAAAAATCAATAGTAAAGAACTCGAACAGGTGCTTATAATGACGCCTTCAGAACAGAATATTATGCTTGTCGGCAAACATGGTATAGGTAAGTCTGAAATTCTCACAAAGTATTACCACAACCAAGGAATGCAGGTAGTTACGTTGTTTCTTGGTCAAATGAGTGATCCCGGAGACCTGATAGGTTTACCACACAAGAATGAAAAAACAGGTAAGACGGAGTTTTTACCTCCTTATTGGTTTCCTACAGATGGTCAACCAGTCGTTTTGTTCTTGGATGAACTTAATCGAGCACGTGCGGAAATCCTCCAGACAATTATGGACTTGACATTGAATCGTAAACTTGCAGAGCATTATCTCCCTGAAGGAAGTCGTATTATCTCTGCAGTTAATGATGGTGAAGAGTATCAACTGACAGACCTTGATCCTGCACTGGTTAGCCGTTTCAATATATATGAGTTTCGACCTTCAGTCGAAGAATGGCTACTGTGGGCATCTACATATGGTATTGATTACAGAATCATTGCTTTTATTCAGGAGAATCCAAAAATGCTCGATGAAAGTCCGGATAAGCGGCTTGACCAAGGTCTTGAGAAAAGCCCTGATAGAAGGGCTTGGACAAAGGTTTCGACTATTATTCTGGGAGAAAAAAGTTTGAATGGGATTCATAGGAAAATTATCAGCGGGATTGTAGGTATGCAAGCAGCGACAGCATTTTTTATCTCTATTTCAGAAAATCGCGTTATTGAGCCGAAAGAATTATTGCTTCGCTATACTAAACACAAACCTATAATTATGCGATATAAACTGCATGAACTGGCAATTCTCAATGAGTCTATTTTCCGTTTCTTGGAGGCTAACGACACTTCAGCACTTGATGTAGGCAAGATAGCAGAAAACCTTTACTCTTATCTGAAAGACCAGGTCCAAAGTGGTAAAAGGGAGTGTGTGGCACATTTTGCATAAATCTATGAATCAAATAATTATCCAAGAAGTGTTCTATTTGTCCTCCAAAATTCACTAAAAACGTATTCGTTGCTACAAGACTTTATACATAGCTTATAGAATTATGTCAGATGAAATATCTTTAAAGGATAGGATTCAACACATCATAGAAGGGTGGTTTTTAACTGAACCTGCCCTTTTCTTCATTTTCTGTACGCATGAAATGCGCCCAAATTCAATGATGCAAATACCTATTCGATCCGGCAAAGGGCTTATTGAATACAATGAAACGATACTGGGACAGCTCACAAGCGCCGCATTGGAAGAGCATCTTAAAATAGAAATGGTTAGACTATTACTGAAACATCCCTACGAGAGGCAACCTATAGGCAGTAGAGCAGAGGCATTGCATGGAGGCAGCGACCTGGTAATCGGACAATTTTATCCAACTAGCTTTGTAAAGATGCTTCCTCTTGAGATGTTCAATCTGCCCAAAAATCAAAATTTCGAATGGTATGTAAGAGAACTCAATGTAATTCTTGAGAATTTGGTACCACCTCTAGAGTATAAATCAGAAAGTTCAATATGCGATGGTGTGTCGGAGGAGTGTGAAAAGTCATCTGATTCAAACAAACCTGCAGAATATAATGCTTTTTCTGCCGGTACCGGTGGTACTAAAATAGATATTCATCCAAATCAACAATCTAAAGGGCATTATGAGCCCGAAATTCAAATTGAAGGCATATTTGGTTCTGAATATAGGGAATACACAGAGTTGTGGGAGGAAGACGATGAGCGGTGTATAGAAATCAACAACTTTATTACAAAAGATGTAAAAAAATGGGGAAATATTCCTGACGAACTAGTTGAAATCATCAAAGCTGCTGCAGAAGGAAAGATTGACTATCGACGTGTATTATCCGGATTCAGGGCAAGTATCATTTCTTCTAAAAGAAGACTGACGAGAATGAAGCCAAGTCGTAGATATGGGTTTATGTATATGGGCAGTACTTTTGACTTATCTACAAAGCTGATTGTTGCGATAGATGTAAGTGGTTCTGTATCTTCAGAAACTATTTCATACTTTCTCAATGTAATAAAGCGTTTCTTCCGATATGGCGTAAGCGAGATAGATATCATTCAATTCGACACGGAAGTCAAAAAGGATGTCAAAGCACTTAATGAGTACTCAAAAGAGTTAAGAGCCGGATTCATAGTAACAGGTAGGGGCGGTACAAACTTTCAGCCGGTATTCGACTATCTTAAAGAACATAATCATTACGATGGTCTTATCATATTCACAGATGGGTATGCCGCCAAACCAACCATAAATTTCTATACCAGGACAAAAGTTCTGTGGGTTTTAAAAGATGATAGATGTTATTTAAACAATCACTCTTTATTGGAATCAGTAGGGCGCGTTTGTGCAATGAATAGATAAATTCTCTTGGAAATGAAAGATTCCGAATGAGATTAAATTTCCGCTATTTCCTCAGCTTTTTCATGTGTGGGGACAAATTGTCACCTCCCTTGTAAGTCTAACAGGAGTCTTACATATCCAAGCTATATCAACCCCGTAAAATAGAATGGTAGGTATAAGGTTATGCCCTCTTTTCTGAGATCTTTGGTGTAGATTAGGTATCGTTGGCCAATTCTGGACGAATATTTGTTGCAGAATTCATCTAGAGACTTATGGGTCCTGTATCCTGAGCTTTTTACTTCTATCGGGCATAGTTTTGAGCCACGGGAGATCAGGAAGTCCACCTCATAATTGTGTTTTCCACCATCCGGACGCCATGTGTGATAGAATAATTCATCGCCACCGGCTTTAAGCATTTGTGCCACAAGATTCTCATAGACATATCCCAAATTGACTGGAAGTTTTCCTGTAAGCAATTTTTGATAGATCTCATTTTCAGTTACTGTTTTATCCCAAAAAGCCATAGTAACCATCAACCCGGTATCGTTAATAAACATCTTGAACTTATTAATATCTTTATGCATTGAGAGCCCTACCGAAGGATCATTGGCATGACGAGAAATCAACACAGTCATTGAGTCCTCCATATTCTGTAAGGTTTCACTTAAACGATCCACTTTACCATACTCAATCACGCTGCTAAGCAGATATCTTGATGCATTACCGGACAATTGTGCGGGAATTGCATAAAACAGACTTGTTGCCCTGCCGGATGGATCTATTTTACGAAAATCATCGGCATACAGTTCAATTATTTCTCTTTTTACGGCATCAATCAGACTTAAGTTGTTGGTCTCAAGGTATGCATTTACAGCCTGGGGCATGCCACCGATTACCATATAGAGCCTAAGGTCATCCATAATTTTCCGGTTTACGGCATCTCCTAAAGGCATCTTATTATTCCAGGCTTTACGTAACATGGGAACTGTAACTTCATTTCCTTTTGCCCAATAAAATTCTTCAAAATCCATAGGATAAAGAGTCAATCTCGTCTCTTCGCTGGGTATACGGATTCCTTTTGTGTTTCTCTTAATGCTCAGCAGACTGCCTGTTTCGATATAATCGTATCTTCGATCTTTTACTAGTTTCTTTATTGCTTGCCTTGCCAGGGGACAGTTTTGCACCTCGTCAAAAATAATAACAGACTTTCTATCAATTAACTGCACATTATACAGGAACTGCAAACGAAGGAAGAACCTGTCCAAATCTGAAATATCAGAGAATAAATCATTAACCTCCTGCCTGCACTCAACGAAATCAATGAGGATGTAGCTATCATACTCCCGCTTTGCAAACTCTTCAACGATAGTGGATTTTCCCACTCGTCTTGCACCTTTTATCAGCAAGGCGGTAGCACCATTTCTCTCCATCTTCCACCGCAGCATCTTGTCGTACAGCTTGCGTTTAAAAACAGGTTGTTCCATCATTGAATTCTTGTTTTGACAAAGTTAAAGAATATATCACACTTCTCAAAATTTATTTGACCATTTCTGCCTAAATTCTCATACTTTATTTGAATATATTTGCCACAATTCTCATAATTTTAGCAAAACACCGGATTTTCTAAAAAAAAATTATGCAGCATCAACATAATGTTTCTGCCGCATAATAATACCCACTTCCTTCTAAAAGACTTAAAACTAACCCGCACCTCGTACCCCGCACTCCGTAACCCGCACCCCGCAACACTCCTTAGCGCAAATTAGCGCAAAACCCCTGCAAGTATAAAGACTTGCAGGGGTTTTGTCATTAGCGTAAAACAATCAGGTTCCTACCACCTATTCAGCGGCAGGCCGCTCATCTTCATTCTTACCTGTTCTTTTACCTGGGCGATTACATTATCGTCATCGAGATTGCTGAGAACTTTGTCAACCATGTCAACGATGCCGGCCATATCCTTTTCAACCAGACCACGTGAGGTGACGGCGGGAGTGCCGACTCTTATACCTGAGGTCTGGAAAGGTGAACGGCTGTCAAAGGGCACCATATTCTTGTTGACAGTGATATCGGCCTTTACAAGGACGTTCTCGGCTACCTTGCCTGTCAGGTCGGGGAACTTGGTGCGGAAGTCGATAAGCATAAGGTGATTGTCTGTACCTCCTGATACCACATGATAACCCTTCTCAACAAATGCTTTGGCCATGGCTTGAGCATTCTTGAGTACCTGTTCCTGATATGCCTTGAACTCAGGCTGGAGAGCTTCATAGAATGAAACTGCTTTTGCAGCGATGCAGTGTTCGAGGGGGCCGCCCTGAATGCCGGGGAATACACTTGAATTGATCAGTGAAGACATTTTTCTTATCTCGCCTTTTCGTGTTTTAATTCCCCAGGGGTTGTCAAAGTCTTTACCGATGAGGATTATGCCTCCACGGGGGCCTCTGAGGGTCTTGTGAGTAGTGGAGGTAACAATGTGGGCATACTTGACAGGGTTTGAGAGCAGACCTGCTGCAATCAGTCCGGCAGGATGTGCCATATCCACCATAAAGATGGCGCCTATCTTGTCTGCAATAGCACGCATCCTTTCCCAGTCCCACTCTCTCGAGTAAGCGGAAGCGCCTCCGACGAGAAGTTTTGGACGGTACTTTAGAGCTTTGCGCTCCATCTGATCATAATCCACCGTACCTGTCTCACGGCTGACCTGATAGCCGATGGCATTATAGAGAATGCCGGACATATTTACGGGAGAACCGTGCGTCAGGTGGCCGCCATGATCCAGGTCCAGACCCATAAAGGTGTCACCGGGCTTTAGGCAAACCATGAAGACAGCCATATTAGCCTGTGCACCGGAGTGGGGCTGCACATTGGCATATTCGGCATCGAAAAGTTGACATAGACGGTCGATGGCGAGTTGTTCGATCTGGTCCACTACCTCGCAACCACCATAGTATCTTGCTCCCGGGTAGCCTTCGGCATATTTATTTGTGCAGACTGAACCCAGTGCTGCAAGCACCTGGTTGCTAACGAAGTTCTCGGATGCAATCAACTCGATACCATGAGTCTGGCGCTCCTCTTCTTTTCTCAGTAATTCTGATATTTGAACGTCTTGTTTCATTGTTGTATTATTTGTGTAATTATTTTCTTACTTTTGTCTCTCCGCTCAGGGCGGAATCGAATTACAAAGATAACTTTTTTACGGCTTTTTCCAACTATGTTCCGAAAACTTTTGAACAGTGAACTCAACCGTATCACTCCTGAAGAATTCAAATTGAAGAAAAAGTTGCCCGTGACCGTAGTACTGGACAATATCCGTAGTCAACACAATATCGGTTCCGCATTTCGCAGCTGTGACGCATTTCTTGTGGAGAAACTTATTTTGTGTGGTATTTGTGCGGTGCCTCCCACTGCTGAAATACACAAGTCGGCCCTTGGTGCCGAGTTCAGTATGGAGTGGGAGTATTTTGAGAAAGCAACGGAAGCGGTGCATGGCCTCAAGGATGAGGGGTATGTGATAGTGAGCGTGGAGCAGACCGAGCACTCCACCCTGCTGAAAGATTTTCGCCCCGAAGAGGGAGTCAAGTATGCTTTTATTTTTGGTAACGAAGTGCGTGGAGTGCAACAGGAGGTTGTGAATATGAGCGATATTTGTCTGGAGATTCCTCAATATGGCACCAAGCATTCGCTGAATGTTTCGGTTTCGATAGGAGTGGTGCTTTGGGATGTGGTTTCCAAAATTTTTTGATTTTTTTTCAAACATATATACAATGAAAACATTATTGACAATCATTATGGCGGGAGCTTTGCTTTTTGGCCCCGTAACCTCCTCCGCCCAGCGCAACAGGCAATCTAATGATTCCAGAATACCTGTGGTAAAGGCTGATGCAAAGAGCGATTCAACCAAGAAGGCTCCTCAAGGCCCTGTTTCAATCGAAAAATTCATAACAAAAGAGGCTTCGAAAATGGTGGGCATGACTACCGTTTATAAGCAGGATGACAAGTATTATCTCACAATCCCGGACTCTCTTATTGGGAGAGATATCCTGATGGTTTCCAGAGTGGTTCAATCCGCTGCAGACATCAGGGGTGGTTTCAGCGGCTATGCCGGTGACCAAATAAGCAGTGGCCTTTACAGATTTGAAAAAGGCCCCGACAAAAGGATTTTTCTCAGAAAAGTATCGGTCAGGGAGCGCTCGCAAGACTCAATAATGAGCATGAATATTCTCAAGTCCAATCTAACTCCGATTGTCGGATCATTCCCGATAAAGGCTTGGAATGAGGATAAGAGCCTCTCCATAATAGATGTTACAGATTTCTTCAACGCTGATTCGGATGAGTTATATTTCTCTAAAAGTACCAAGACCTCTTCCAAACTTGGAGCGCAGGAGAAGGAAAAATCCTACATCAGCGGGATAAGGACCTATCCCATCAACACTGAGGTGACAGTAGTCAAAACCTTTGCCAGAACATCCGGCGGATATGCCACCTACGAGTTAAACTGCTCTTTCGTGCTGCTGCCCGAGGTGCCTATGACTCCCCGCTACTATGACGAAAGGGTTGGCTATTTTACCACAACATATACGGACTTTGACAAGAATCCCCATGGTGTGGAGAAAGTACAGTTGATCACCCGTTGGAGACTTGAACCCCGCCCTGAAGATCTTGAAAAGTATAAAAGGGGCGAGCTTGTAGAGCCGGCAAAGCCAATTGTATATTATATAGATCCCTCGACTCCTGCCAAGTGGGTCCCCTACCTGATTCAGGGGGTGAATGACTGGGAACCGGTTTTCAGAACTGCAGGTTTTAAGAACGCAATCCGTGCTGAGATGGCTCCGACGCCCGAACAGGATTCTACCTGGTCTCTTGAGGATGCGAGATACTCTGCGATTGTCTACAAACCCTCCGATATAGCCAATGCGAGCGGTCCCCACGTCAACGACCCTCGCTCAGGCGAGATCATTGAGAGCCACATAAACTGGTACCACAATGTGATGTCGCTACTGCACGACTGGTATTTTATTCAGTGCTCACCGGTGGACGAGGGAGCACGTACAATGAACTTTGATGACGAATTGATGGGACAACTCGTCAGATTTGTCTCCTCACACGAGGTTGGCCACACCCTTGGATTGCGCCACAACTTTGTCGGCTCGGCTATTGCTACCACAAAACAGTTGCGTGATCCCGAGTACCTCAGGAAATATGGCCATACCACTTCCATAATGGATTATTCACGTTTCAATTTTGTGGTTCAGCCTGGAGATAATATTCCCCGTGAATTACTCTTTCCCCGTCTGAGTACCTACGATAACTGGGCGATCGAATGGGGTTACAGGAGATTTTACGAATATGATGATCCTAAGAAAGAGCTTCCGATGCTCAATAAATGGATCATTGAAAAGACGGCAGATCCCCTCTACTTTTTCGGCACCGAATCGAGTCCCAACGACCCCCGATATCAGAGTGAGGATCTGGGCAACAATCAGATGGAGACTAATGAACTCGGCATCCGCAACCTCAAATACATAATGGACAACCTCATAGACTGGACTTCGGAACCAAACAAGGGCTACGAATCTCTCCGAAATATGCATAACCAGGTGTTCTCCCAATACCGTCGCTACATCAGGCATGTTGCAAAATGGGTCGGAGGAGTATATGAAACCCCTAAACGCGTAGAGATGGAGGGTGATGTTTATACTCCGGTAGAAAAATCAAAACAGAAAGAGGCAATGGCCTTCCTCAACAGACACGTCTTCACTCCTCAGGGTTGGCTTGTGCCTAGCGATATCATGAACAAGATGGTAACCAAACCCGAATCCACTATCGACAATGCATACAAGGCAGTTCTTGGAGACCTGTTAAGCAAGAGGGTTATGCTCAATCTCTACGAGGCTGAACTACAGTATGGAAACCAGGCATATACCATGAAAGATCTCTTTGCGGACCTGAACAGATATATGTGGGATAGTCCCATGCCCAAAGATGCTGCTGACAGATCATACAAACGTATAGGACAAAAGGTCTATGTGAATGCACTTTGCGGCCTCTTCACCGGTGAGACCGCCATTAGAGCGACAGATACCACAAAAGATAACACGGATATCAACTCAATGGTATATTACCAGTTGAACACTCTAAGGTATAAACTTTCCATCAAAAGCAGTACTGATGTTCTTGAAAGTGCTCACTATGACTACCTTGTCAATGTCATTGACAAGGCCTTTAACAAGGTGTTCAAAAATGAAGCGCCTAAGCCTCAAGCAGAATAACCTTTTGATTGATAAGGAACGAACCCCGAAAGTTTGAATGACTCTCGGGGTTCATTTTTTTTGTGCAGAGGCATTGATTTTGTTGTAGAACAGATTGTTTATCTTTCCAAAGGGGATATTTAGCAATAACTTAACATTTTTGATCATGAAAAAAATCAAGTTTATTTTTTTAGCTGCTCTATGCACATTTTGTTTATCAGGATGTTGGTATGAGTATTTTGAAGAAGAAATAAGACCTATCTATAAAGTTGATAGTCTTCGACTTGATGGTAATCGTATAATTCCATATTGTACAAAGGATGGGCAATTTGATGCTGAGAGCCGGCAGTTTTACATAGCAGCCGACACCAGTCTGGTTATCAGGGGATATCGCCATAAAACAGATTGGTGGATTTCTTATTCGGCGGTAGATTGGAGAATTACGAAAATAGATGTTATTGCATTGGAGGATTATGATGAAAATCATCCTGCAGGAGAGCTTTTGAATGATGTATTAAGTATAACTTACACCGGCATGGATCGTAAAACAATTACGAAACCTGTATCAGAGATTGATTATGGTGACATTATGCTCGGTTACTATGTGCCCGGAGGTACAGATTATTATTGCCTCAAATTATGGCCTAACGAAGGTGCAATCAAACCATCAAATTTCGAGGTCCGCATCGAAGATGCCTTCGGAAGGGTCTTTGTTGTTAGATCGGAAGGAGAGGATTCTAAAAAGTAATTAGTGACAATTTAGCATAGCAGTGCATTCAACTTTTTTCAGGACGAGACATTCTGAGTATGGAGTGTTACGAGTTACGGGGTACGGGGTAAGAGTTGCTGGGTGCGAGCGTATAGTATGTAGTGAGGAGTATTACTAGAACCTAAAAACAATTAGGGGCAAAAACCTTCGCCCCTAATCGCCAATTTATTGCTCATTTTTTATTGCTCTCCCGCTTTGCGGGATCTTCGTTACACTTCGAATTGCTAAAAGTTCCCAATCGTTACCACCCAATTCTTAGCTTCTGCCGCGCTTTTGTGTACAGCTAAAAATTCATTGTGCTCATCCGGGCCCGTGCTTGCGGGACGTAAATGTCCTTTATCGCTTACCGGGCGGGTAGGCAAAGAGTTTATTAGCCAGGTCATATATTTTAAGACACCCATATCCTTAATTTTATTGTTGTAGATATACAGGTATGTCAAATCAGTATTTTTGGTGACATCTAACGCGGTAAGTTTATTGTTGTTGCAACACAGTATTGTTAAGAACTTATTGCTGTCAACTTTTAACGAAGTAAGTTGATTGTTGCTGCAATACAGATTATGTAAATTCGTACCGTAAACATTTAACGAAGTAAGTTGATTGTTGTCGCAATTCAGCTCTATTAATTTAGGACAGCCGGAAACATTTAACGAAGTAAGTTGATTGCTGTTACAATACAGTCCTTTTAATTCCAAATTGCCGGAAACATTTAACGAAGTAAGTTGATTGTAGCGGCAAAACAGTGTTGTTAATTTAGGACAGCCGGAAACATTTAACGAAGTAAGTTGATTGTAGTGGCAATACAGTATTGATAATTCCGCATTGTTGGAAACATTTAACGAAGTAAGTTGATTGCTGTTGCAATACAGTGTTGTTAATTCCGCATTGTTGGAAACGTTTAACGAAGTAAGTTGATTGCTGTTGCAATCCAGATCTAATAATTCCGTATTGCCGGAAACATCTAACGAAGTAAGTTGATTGAAGGAGCAACCCAGTGTTGTTACCTTTCCATAAATGGTAACGGTTTGTGCTCCCAGAGTGTATGATACAGTGTTGCCAAAGTTTGTTACTTTTTCCCCGTTATCCATTGTACCATTGTTGTTGAGGTCTATCCACACACCTGGTTGATTCTCTAAGTAGGCATTTATATAGATACTAATTGTGCTTCCCACCACTTTGCTTGTGGTCATGACCATAGAAGTGGATGTTACCTTTACCGTAACGATTTTGGTTTGATTGGTTACGTTGTCCTTTATTGTTACTGTCGTATTACCTGCGGCTATTCCCGTTATGGTTACTACGGTGCCGCTAAGGGTGGCTGTGGCAATGGTTGTGTTACTGCTGGTTACACTGTAGTTTCCGCTTCCTGCGAGAATGTTTACAGTGGCGGTAATACCTTTTTCTACTTCAACTGCATCGTTATCAATGGCGAGGTTGGGATGAGTTACCTTTACTGCAACGGTTTTGGTTTGATTGGTTGCGTTGTCATTTATTGTCACTGTAGCATTACCTGCGGCTATTCCCGTTATGGTTACGACGGTTCCGCTAAGGGTGGCGGTGGCAATGGTTGCGTTATCGCTATTCACACTGTAGTTTCCGCTTCCTGCGGTAATGTTTACAGTGGCGGTCAAACCTATTTCTACTTCAACTTCGCTCCTGTCAATGGCAAGGTTGGGATGAGTTACCTTTACTGCAACGGTTTTGGTTTGATTGGTTGCGTTGTCATTGATTGTCACTGTCGTATTACCTGCGGCTATTCCCGTTATGGTTACTACGGTTCCGCTAAGGGTGGCGGTGGCAATGGTTGCGTTATCGCTATTCACACTGTAGTTTCCGCTTCCTGAGGTAATGTTTACAATGGCGGTCAAACCTTTTTCTACTTCAACTTCGCTCCTGTCAATGGCGAGGTTGGAAAATACGGTAACAGCACAAGCGGCACTCTTTCCGCCATCTTCTGTGGTAACCGTAATTGTAGCCTTACCGGCCTTAAGGGCTGACACTTTACCTCCTGCATCCACTGTGGCGACACTTTTATCGCTGCTGCTCCAAGTTACATTCTTGTTGGTGGCATTGTCGGGTTGAACGGTGGCTACGAGAGTCTCCGAGCTTCCTACTTCAAGTGATAAAGTGCTCTTGTTGAGAGTAACACCGGTTACGGCGATTGTCGCTTCTTTCACGGTTACTTCGCAAACGGCACTCTTGTTGCCATCAACTGTGGTAACGGTAATTGTAGTCTTACCGGCCTTAAGGGCTGACACTTTGCCTCCTGCATCCACTGTGGCGACACTTTTGTCGCTGCTGCTCCAGGTTACATTCTTGTTGGTGGCATTGCCGGGTTGAACGGTGGCTGTGAGAGTTTCGGAGCTTCCTACTTCCAGTGATAAAGTGCTCTTGTTGAGAGTAACCCCGGTTACGGCGATTGTCGCTTCTTTCACGGTTACTTCGCAAACGGCACTCTTGTTGCCATCTTCTGTGGTAACCGTAATTGTAGCCTTACCGGCCTTAAGGGCTGACACTTTGCCTCCTGCATCCACTGTGGCGACACTTTTGTCGCTGCTGCTCCAGGTTACATTCTTGTT
>Ga0255341_1000390_pt1 | contig 75730 bp, 63 predicted proteins | sample wastewater_treat_8_FD_192418 | JGI IMG/M metagenome (GOLD analysis project Ga0255341, IMG submission 192418) | Wastewater microbial communities from Lulu Island WWTP, Vancouver, Canada - plant12 | ecosystem: Engineered > WWTP > Wastewater > Unclassified | place: Canada: Vancouver, British... | reverse complement strand
CTTTGTTAATTAATGTGGTTGCTTGTCGGGTCAACCCACTTGATATTAACAAAGGGGCTTTCACATTTTAACAGGTAAATATTACAGTTGATTTTTATTAATTTTTTTTATGCAACATTAATGAGTTACGTTAATTGTTGACTTATATATATTTGTATTTGGAGGTTTATTATGAAAAGGATAAAACTTTTGCATACTGTTTTAATCAGTTGTATCTTGTTGATATGTATATCAACAAGATAAGCGGAAAGTTATTTATGGCCTTGTTGCCAACTTGATAAGCTGGATAGGTGGTTTTTTCTTAATAAACTACCTGTTTCAGTTTTTAGTTAAGATAGCATAGTGATGTAATATAAAGTATATTGGGGGAGTATGTTGTGAAGAAAAAAAATATTAAAGTACTAAGTTGCCTAATAGTATCAATTATACTACTAAGCATAAATCATAATGTAAATGCCAGCTGGGCATATTTGTCAGCTGATGACTTGATTGAACAATCTGATTGTATTTTTATAGGTGAAATACTTCGAAGTAGAGGATATACAAATCATGAATTTCCTAACACAATATGGGAAGTAGAGGTGGAATATCCTTTATTAAGTGGTTTTGTTATGATAAGGATGTTGAATTTGGATGGCCCTGAGTTTTGAAAGTAAACATTTTGTAATGTGCTACCACTTAATATTACTTTATGAGCTCCACTTGCTGCAAAATTTTCCTCATTTCCTACATATCCAGAAGAGCTTTGTTCGAAATCTCCCTTAACTTCCATTGTACCTGCCGTTAAATACCCATTCTGGCTGTTTCTTGAGTGTGCTACAAACTTACCGTTTACTAATACATAATCTTCAGGATTAACCATTTTTAAATATGAATAACTCCACAAATATGAATAAATCTTCCACTTCTCATTTATGCCTTCCATCAAGTAATCTCCAGCTACTTCCAACCTTCCATGGTTTATATCCATATATGAAGTTATTATATCATTACTATTATGTTCACTTCTCCCACCTGCTTGAATTAGGTCACCTTTTAATCCTTTTGATTCGTCTCCTCTTATTAATATTTCCCCATGGTTTATGTCTATTGTTCCACCCATGTGCTTCATATTTCCATTAACTATTAAATTGCCGTAATTAACATCAAAGTTTCCCCCGTACTGTATATAGTCTCCATTAACGGTTAATGTTTTTCCTATTAAATTATAATTTCCTGATACAATTGTCAGGTTACCATTTATAGTTATATCACATGTCGAAGGATTTTCAAGTCGGTACAATGATACATTGGAGCTAAAATTTGTTTCCTCTGTTAAATAGTTCAATGCTATTGGTGTATTAAATGATACTCCCGGATTTGTATTACTAATTTCTAGATAATTAAAATGAGATTTCTCAGGATTCTGAAAACTCACATTTTGAATCGTATTTCCGGAAAGCTTTACTTTAAATGTACCACTTGTTGCAAAATTTTCCTCATTTCCTACATATCCAGAAGAGCTTTGTTCGAAATCCCCCTTAACTTCCATTGTACCTGCCGTTAAATACCCATTCTGGCTGTTTCTTGAGTGTGCTACAAACTTACCGTTTACTAATACATAATCTTCAGGATTAACCATTTTTAAATATGAATAACTCCACAAATATGAATAATTATTCCACTTCTCATTTATGCCTTCCATCAAGTAATCTCCAGCTACTTCCAGCCTTCCATGGTTTATATTCATGTATGAAGTTATTATATCATTATTTCTTGTCCCACCTGCTTGAATTAGGTCACCTTTTAATCCTTTTGATTCGTCTCCTCTTATTAATATTTCTCCATGGTTTATGTCTATTGTTCCACCCATGTGCTTTATATTTCCATTAACTATTAAATTGCCGTAATTAACATTGACTTCTCCTCCTAGTATTGTTAAATTACCATCTATACACAATTTAAATCCATTCAAATTTATTTGTCCACTAGTAACAGTAAGCTCCTCATAGGTAATATCAGCTGTTAAAGTAATATTCTCACTAATCGTAGTAGCTTGTAATATAGTAGATGTCGCTACCGGAGTATTTGTCGATGTTGCTGTTGGAGTAGCAATATTTGTTGATGTTACTGTCACCTCCATTGATGTTGGAGTAGCAACTTTCATCGGTGTTGCAGTTACCACTTTTGCTGTCGGTGTTGTAGCCTTTATTGGTGTTGCTACTATACCTGTTACTGTTGGTGTTGCTGCTACACCTGTTACTGTAGGTGTTATAGCCTTTGCTGGTGTTGCTGCTCTTGTTGTTGTTACTACACCTGTTGCTGTCGGTGTTGCAATCTTTGTTGACGTTGCAGTTGGAACAGCCGTTTTTGTAGGTGTTGCTGTTAACGTTATTGTCGGAGTGCCTTCTGCATATACATTAGGACTATTTTCAGAAATTGATTTTGAAAATGCGTTAAAAGGCAGTAATTCTGTTATCATTAATATCAATACAATAAATGCAGTAACTCTTTTAATTCTATTCATTTTTTCCTCCCTAATAAATAAAATAAATATTAACAATTATTATATTTTTATCTATTTCAATACAGCATTGATAAAAAAGGATATTTGAGGTAGGCACCTTGACAATAAACTAAATATTTAAATTAGAATTTAAACTCAATGAAAAATTTCTAAATGCAAATTAAAAATATAACTCATTATCATTAGCACCTATGTATAAATAAACTAATTTATCAATTATCTGTAGTATATTCATTCCTTAAACTGGCATTCATTCAAAAAACAATGCAAATTTATTATATAATATATCTATTCACAATTCAAGAATTGATTTGGATTAATATGCCAAATAAGCAAACACCTATTAAAATTCAACACAAACTAAAGATTACAAGAATATATCGCTACACTTATTGACAGTCTTAGCAATTTTAATGTAGTCTATAGAAGAGTAATAAATATATTTCATTATAGGCATGGTGAAAAAATGGCTAATACTAAGAGTAATAACAAGATAAAATTCAAAAGGTATGTCATTTTATTCTTCTTACTTATTTTTGCTTACATTGTATCATTGATATTAACTTGTATGATTCCAAGATCAAAAGTTGTTAGTAATATAGAAAAGTCACGTGTAAGTATTTTGCAGCAGGGAATCAACAAACCTTTACTTTTTAATTCTAATGCATATATATTAGATACCTTTTCGGACGGTATAATGATCAACATGTCTTATGCCGTAGAATCATCAAAACCTATAAAATCAGCACTTGAAGGAAACCAGCAAATTCTTAGAAATAGTGCAAATGTATCAGAAAACTTGACCAATCTATTTTCTGATTCCATTACAACAAATTGGTCCTATGGTAGATACTGGCACGGATGGATGGTTGTAATAAGACCTTTGCTTGTATTTTTTGATTATTCGGAAATTAGATATTTAAATATCATTTTTATGACCTTGTTATTAATAATATTTTTAGGAATGGTATACAAATATATAGGTATAAAGGCAGAATTCTCGTTTATATTGGGTTTCCTGCTTGTTAACTTTTGGATAGTCCCCCTATGTTTACACTACTCTTCTGTGTTTTATCTTGCTCTAATTTTTGGTATTATCCTTATTTTGCTTAGGAATAAACCGCATATTTTTGGTCTGTGTTTTTTTACAGTAGGATCTATGACTTGTTTCTTCGATCTTTTATCCGCTCCTATGGTTACGCTAGGAGTTTGTTTAGTCTTGACATTGCTAGCATGTATTGGTTTCATTCCTATGATTTGGTACGTAATTATTGGAAATCATTCACAAGTACATACTCGATTTACATATAGAGCGTTAATAAGCACAATTGTATCATACATATATATATCATTTGTATTAATTGATAAAAATCCCCTAATATACTTATACAAGAAATTTACTCGCAATAAAAATATATGAAAAGCAATATGTCTTAAGTGAATTATATCAATGCAATATAACAGTAATTTATAAGAAATTATGAGGAGTTAGATGAGATTGAAAAATATATTGAGAAAAATTAAATTTATTAATAAATTTAAAAGTCATGACCCTTCTTTAAAACTTAGCTTTGAAAATATGAGTAATAAATATGCATATACTTTATTAGGTACGATTGTAATTATAGCATTTCTCTTTAGGATATTGTACTTTAACCAAAATCCACCATCACTAAACCAAGACGAAGCAATGAATGGTTATAATTCATTTTCACTAAGCAAAACTTTAATGGACTCACGTGGATTTTTTCTTCCTTCACTTGCACATGGATTTGGAAATGTAGACTTTAGATCTCCTCTTTATATGTACTTAAGTGTTCCTTTTATGTGGTTAATGGGTCTGTCAGAAACAAGTACCAGATTAGCAAGTCTGGTCTTCAATATTCTACTTTTACCAATAATATACATGTTTGTTCACAAGTTGATAAATAATAAAGTGATTGCACTTATATCTTGTCTATTTCTAGCATTAAACCCCTGGCATTTCCATTATTCAAGAATCGGCCACGAAGCATCAATATCTCCTTTTTTTTACTTTTTATTATTGCTATTACTTTTGACAGCACTTAAAGGAGAAAGATATAAGCTCATGTTTATTTTTACAGGTATAATTATGGGCATTTCCATTTATTCCTATCAGGTTGCAAGAGTTCTAAGTCCGATGCTTTTTATCTTTTTGTGTACTGTCTACTATAAAGAAAGTATTAAAAAAATAAAATATGTAGTAATTTCTGCATTAGTCGCCATGATTATTGCATTTCCACTGATTTACTCCAGTGTATTATCACCTGGGGACCTAGAATCACGCTATGAGCAAGTAAATATATTTCATGGTGAAAATGTTATCGTAACCTTCCTTTCTAATTACTTTACACATTTTTCTCCTTCATTTTTATTTTTTAAAGGAGATGAAAGCAACATTCCGGGCATGAATGGGCAGGCAGGTATGTTTTTAATTTATGTAGCACCACTAATGATTTTGGGTATCTATTATCTTATTATGAACTATAAAATTTCAATTTATAAACGTGAGATAATTGTATTATTTGGGTTACTGCTTCTATATCCATTACCTACGGCAATTACAAATCCTGCACCTCATGCATTAAGAGCATTTACATTGATTCCGATATTGGAAGTGATTTCGGCAATTGGCATTTGGTATTTGTTAGGGACATTTTTTATGAGGTTTTCAAACGTAAAAATTAGACTGTTTGTATCTGCTTTAAGTCTTTTTATAATTATGTGTTGTTTTGGAAATTTTGCAATAAAATATTATTTTACCTATCCTAAACATTTAGAAGATTATTATCAATTTGGAATTAAAGAAGCAGTAGAATACATTAGAGATAATCAAGATAAATACGACAAAATATATTTTACAAGTCATTCAAACCAACCTTTTGTATATTTCCTTTTTTATCTGAATTATGACCCTGGAAAATATATAAAAGTCAAAAAAGATGTAAATTACAAAGGCTTCGGAGTGGTTCGAAGTTTTGATAAATACTATTTTGTTCCTGATAAAAAGATGCCTCTTAACGAAAGAAATTGTTTGTTCATATGTAAGACATCAAATATGCCTGGCAAAGAACTTTTGAAGGAAATTAAGAATAGCAGTGGCAAAACAGTTTTTACGATTTGGCAATAAGATGAATATTAGATTTTCTTTTTGCATCTTTTGCAAAATCAACTGATAGCTTAATTATTACAGCAAGTAGTCCAATGGATTCTATCTTAAGAACAATTAAAATCCGATTTAATATTTCTTTATATTCTTGATTATTTATTTCATTTCTAATGAGTTCGGGAATATAGCCAGTTAAACTTGATAGTCCAATAACAATAGGTACAAATACATACTTAGGTGAGTAATAGGCAAGCACTATGCTTAAAACATCTGCAGCAAAAAAATATCGTTCGTGCATTTTAGGCAAAAAGTAAGGAAGTATTAGTACTGATAAAATAGATATAATAATTATTACTTCATTGTCAATTTCTATTTTGCTTTTATAAAAGTAAAATAACAAAACACCAATTATTAATAATGTAAAAATTATTCCGGGTATATAAAATAAGTCAAAATAATCATTTGATACCATCTGATAAATATTTGGTGCATTCAGAGTAAGCTTTTTATATGAACCAGCCTGCTTAAGATAAATCAACAGCAAATCCTCCAAAGGTCTTCCCGCTAAATAACTTGGAATAATCGAAACAAAATATACAATTGGGATAATAAAAAAGTATAAAAACTTTACCTTCTTTTTTATTAACAATATTAAGAATAACGGAAACAGAAAAACCGCTTGTATCTTTAACGAAAATGAAATACCATAGCATAAAAATGCAAGTTCACTTTTATTGGTCATCAGACAATAAATAGATATAAGTAAAAACGATGTAAAAATCACATCACACTGTCCCCATAAAGCACTATTTACAAACACTGTAGGGGCAATCAATACAGTCATAAACGCATATACAGGTATGATTGAGTCTCTATATTTTAATTTTACAATTAAAAATACCGAGAAAGCAGCTATAAGGTCAAAAAATATTGATATCAATTTAATTGCTATTATTTTAGGAATAGGAATGTAAGTAATAAGTGCTATTAGATACAAATATAACGGCGGATAATTGGAGAATCTGATATTGATTCCATATCGCTTTATATAATCATACCAACGTATAAGAAATCTATTCATGTCATTACTGTCATGGTTAATAAATAACACCCTGAGTGCAACTGAACCAACCATCAGCATTAATAGTATTATAATGTGGATTTTTCTTGCTGTTTTAATAACTTCAACAATGCTTTTTGACTTATTTGAAATGATCATGCACCACCTTTATTTCCACCAAATTCCACCAATATCTATAGTCTTTATTATTATTAATATCCTTGCTTATACAAAGACTGTGCTTTATTTAATGAATCCTTTAGTGATTCGGCCCTGTCATTCATACCATTGTTGTTATAGTAGCGTTCCAGGACCACAGTTATTCTTGTTCTAGATAGCATAACTTCTTTTTTAGGTGAGTTCCTTTCATCCATATTTTCAAGTCTCTTAAGTTCTTTCCTAAGAAACTCTTCCAATTGAGCAGCTTTATTCTGATCCGTCTCTTTTGACAAGGCATCAGTAAAAACTTTATAAATCCAGAATGATACCTTTTCCTGAAGAACATTTTCAAGTACTTGTAAAGCTTCCCCTTGTTTTGACTTTATATCAGAATTTATATCGCTTGCTGCTTTAGTAATTTTTTCAGTAACATTGTTCATATAAAAAAGCTCATTTTTCTTTGCTTTAGCAATTAAATCTTTTGTCGAATTACATTCGGGGTTAGCTAATAAAAAACTATTTCCATTAACAAATAGCGGCACCCACTTTCCCTGTTTAATAACTGTATTTATAAGATTCATGAATAACCCCTCATAAGGAGCCGCAATATAATTGACATTATTTCGCTGAAGAGTTTCAATGGTGGAATTACCCGATAGAATTAAATCATATTGTTCCATTGTTTCTTCATCATATACTTGCTGTGCTCTTCCACCAATAAATAATTTGGGTTCGGGACTGTTCCAATGTATATATCCTTCCCATGTCCAAGGACAAAATATATTTCCATTAATATGATTATCATTAATGAATTTGACAAGTTCAGAGGGAAAACTTCTATCAACCAAGTGCATTTGATCAAAAAAGGACCCTCTATTTTCGTAGGAATTTCCGAACACACTGTATAAGGTTAAATTGTTGCAAGCCAAATTAGATGCAAAAATTAAGACAATACAACTTAGAGCTGCAGTAAGCCATTTCCATGATGTTAACCGAATTAACCACATTAGTTGCATCCCCAGTATAGGTGCCATTATTATTAAAGCCAAAGGGATAAAGCGCCTTGAACTTATTGCCATTAGTATAACATATGAAGATAGCAGCACCTCAAAAACTATCACATTTATATCCTGTCTGTTAAAAATTAACTCTTTAACATTACTACCTTCAATCTTTTTCAGAAGTAGCATCCTGACTAAAACTAGAACTATAATAAAAATTATAATGACAATAAACTCAATTACAGTACCGAAAGATGCTTTAACCCAGATAGGTTTCCATTCAGGTGTACTCTGGCTTAAACTGCTATTGAAAGCTGTAAAAGTATATTTTAGATTATCAAGCCCGAAGGGATTTATCACCAGACACAATATACTTAAAAGTGCTCCAGCTGCATAACGCCAATATCTTTTAAATCCGCTGATTCCTTCTCCATGTATTGAGGGCAGAATATGACAAATAGCCCACAAACAAATCATTCCTATACCTAACATAAATCCGCCATGCATATTTGACCAAACAAAAACAGTCAAAGCAGCTGCCCATATCAATTTGGGACACTCTATTGTTTGATAAAGCAACCATAATAATAAAGATGTAAATATTAATGTCAAAATATTAGGGCGCAGATCAATGTAATTATGTGATGAAATCAAAATAATAGAAGAACATAATATAGATAAATGAATTGGCATACCGCGTTTTTTAACTGCAAGTATTATAAAGAATCCGCATAAACCTATTAATATAATTTTTATACCGACTAATCCGGAATATCCCAAAAACTTTTGCACTATATAGAATATAGTGTGGGATCCCCAGCTTTGATTAATCCATACCCTTCCTTTTGTAGTAAAGGACCATTCATCTGGAGCTCCCAGATTTCCAGAAAACACATCACGTCCTCCTGCAAGGGCCATGAAAATATCACTGGTACTTCTTGGTATTAACCATAAAACAATTGAGCATATAAATAAAACAAATAATGTTATAATTATATATTTATTATCTTCTTTTGCATATGACAATTGTTCTGCGTCTTTGATTTTTACCATTTAGTCCGAGCCTCCATGTCTTTATGTATAATTTATTTATATAGGTAATTGCCGAAAACAGTCTTCCTGTACTGTAGACATCTAAAAAGCCCTCAAACATATAATAATGATTGAGGGCTTGGATAAACACAGCCTAATTTTCAGTAGTGCTTTCTTGATTATTATTACTTGTTTCTAAAAAGTTTGCATTATTCAAATAAATACCTGTAATCTTTGGTGATTTAGTATCACCATTCATAGTTATAAAATAGTCGTATCTAAACTTAGTCTGCTGCCCTATTATACCATTTGAAAGCTCTACATATGCATCAAACCCCACAATATATCTGTTTTGTTTTTTAGTATAAGCTGGATGCGGTATTATGTTGAAGTTAGTAACCTTCACCATCTTATTCATATTTACTTTCAGAGGAAATGAATCAATACTGAATTTAGTATTATACTTATCATCAATCTGCAATATTTGCTTCTTATTATTATCAACATTGATTTTCAAAACGTCATTTACATAATCAGTAAATTCTTTTTGTCCAATATTCCATTTTGATTTTAATAAATTCATTCTTTCGTTATCAACTGTCTTTAGATTTTTGAAAAATTCCTCCATCACTTTTATGTCATTATCAAATTTCTTACCATCTTCCTTGTTTATATACTCTTTTCCGCTTTCTGCCTTTTCAACATTTATATAAGGATTTCTTTGCAAAAAGTCATTATTGATAGTAAGTACCCTATTTTGATAGCCTGGTCTGACACTGGATTCTGTAGCCCTTAGTATTTTATAATCGCTGCCTTCCTTTACAACATTTATATCATAACTCGCTGTTACTCTAAAACTATCTATTTGGTTTTCATCTATATTGGCAATTTGCTTTTCAAATAATCTAGTATTAGCATTTGCTTTAAAATTGTTATAGAAGTAATCATAAGGTACAGAATCCACCATCAAATGAACTTTAGTATAATATAAAAGCTCATCTCCGCTTTTACCTATGTAAGTTGTTTCAATACCATCATCTTTTCCACCCTTTACAATTCCATATTTTATTATAGTCATTCCATTCATCTCAATATATCTTGGAAGATGAATTCCAACCTCAGGATTGTTATCCCCCTCGGTTAATGTCCTTTTAGCTATAAATCCCTTAATATTATCAGGTATCTTAGAAGTAGTATTATATTTTTCTATTGACTCCTTAAACAATGCATTATAATAATCTGAAACAAGCTTTTTAACCTTCTTGGTTACAGATGAATTCTCTGAAGTCACATTATTTTCATCCGTAACCTCTGACTTTGTATCATCGTCAAAAAAAGGTATACTACATCCACTGCTTAAAATCATTGTTGTGGAAACTGCTAAAACTAATAGATTTCTAAATATTTTTTTCATATTCGCCACCTCAGTTAAATTTTAAAATATTCTATTCAAAATATTCTTAATACCATTATCACTATATTGAGAAATTAAGAAATTCAAAGATTCTTCCGGTGTTGGATCAGGAGTAGTACCAAGTTTAAAGTTAATCTCAGCTTGGCCTGTAGTTCCTTTAAACACTACTGATGCATATGATCCGTCATCGAGTTTATCCAGATTAGCTCCATCTTCGAAAATTTGAGGTATTCTACCTGAATCAGCAGCTGAATCAATTACACTACCGTCAACAGGATTACATCCTTGTCCTGCTGCAATAATGAATCCATTTAATTTCCCCCCATCAACCATTACAACTTTACCCTTGGTATATACGATACCATTTATTTCCTGATCAATTTCAATTGTCTTATCTGGGTTCATATTGACAATAATATAATATTTGTCTAAATCGTTTGCGAATCTTCCAATATCATAATTACCGGTAGCTCCGTTTACTAAAGGTGAACCCATTTCTTCATCTGTCAAAACCAAACTGGTATTTTCATCGTTACATTTTTTCAGCTCTCTTCCTATGTAATCAAACTTACTTATTAACGGATCATTGCTCGGAACTAACTTATTTTCTATTTTTTGATCAGTTCCGAATATATACTCTCTAGTTACAAAATCTTCAGTTATTGCCCTTAAAGGCACTATCAAATCATTAAGATAAGCAATAGATTCATCTATATAACCATCCCAATCCAATGATAAAGTATTTGTCCAAAATTTTTCCCACTCATTTGTAGACGAAGAATCTATATATTGCTTTGAAATGGAATCATCAATATAATAAAGAGAGTCTATAAAATTTTGCTTTGAATCCAAAACATTTGTAGCTTTTTTTATCTTTGAATCACTTTCAGCAGTGCCACTAACATGGCTATAAACCATTGAATACAACTCCCCATTTGCTGCCATTTCATAAGAACACAAGCCACTAATTTTAGAAACTGCAGAATGTGCAAAATTATTATATGTTTTCCTACTGTTCATTGCAGTATTTGTAAACCAAGATAGTGGATCTGATTGCACAGACCACACTTGGAATAAATTCCCATAGCCATAAGCTCTTCCTGCACTATACTCTTGGTTTATCCAATAATTTCCTAACGGTTCATCACTTCCATGATAAGGAGCATTCAAGGAATCTGATGGATCATAATTCTTATAACTCGGAATTTCATCTGTTTTATTCCAAGCAGTTGACGCATCCTCTATTTGTGCATTTAAAACTCCATGAAGCAAATCCCCTGTTTCAGGATTGATCCAAAAGGTACCTCCATTTATAAACACATCACCATTTATAACTATTATTGATTTTTGTGCTTCTTGTATAGATGCTTCGTCTGGATGATGCACTATTGCACTGTTTACAATTGCACTTGAATCATCGTGAGTAAAGCCTAACTTCCCTCTACCTTTGGAGAGACCAAAGAAATTTCTGTTAACAGCAATAATTGAATTTAGACCGTTCATTTCAAGATCATCAAAAGTAAATGCATCATTATGAACCAATATTCTATCGTTGGAACCAAAAATTTGAATAGATTGTGCTACAGCATTTTTTGTTATATTTATAAAGCTGTTATCTCCAGCAGGATTAGCAACCAAATCAATATCGCTCATATCTCCACATCTTATAAACGCTCTTACAAAAGCACTTCCGTCAATCTCCAACTGTCCGCCTGACTTTGCATAAATTCCGCCATAGTAGTACTGCTCAGGCTGTCTGGTTTTAGCAGGTGCAGTCCCTACAAGCTTAACATCTCCCTTTATTATAGACTTCATGCCACCTGAAACAAAAAGATCCCCAATACCGTTAACTGCTGCAGGTTTGAAATTATTTGTAGGCTTGTCAACATAAAATGTTAATTCAGAATATATTTCAGTCCCCGAAACACTCTTATTATTTCTGGTGAAACCAGAGCTTGTTATTATCCCAACAGTTATAGCAAGTCTATTTGAAGTAATATCCGGCACACATTTTATAAAATCTATACTTTTTATTTGTGCGATGGCTTCAGAAGAAGATAAATCTATTACTTTAATTTTTGAATCAGAAGTATTGTTAAATATAGCTTTAATATCAGCCTCAATTTGTGTTACTATCTCACGAGCATATTGATCGTCATCTAAATAAGTTATTGATGAATATTTGCTAGCATCGTTAACATAATCCTTAATTTCTTTCATTACCTTCTCGGTCATTGAACCACTGGAGATATATGCATAATTTATATTTTCCTGGCTTTTAGCATAATTTAACTGCTGCACAGACATTTTTAACAGCGGAGTTATCATCAACATAAGAAGCATCACCAAAAGTAAAACTATCGGCAACATTGCTCCTTTTCTATTCCTAATATGAAAAAAGTCGTTGAATCGATTCATGCAAATCCACCCCCTATAATAAACATTGAATCTAATTTATATTAATTATCAGCTTGAAATTCTTTAGCACCTTGCTATCTTTTTTTTCTTTTATGCTTATAGTATATTCTATAGTTCCTGCTGAGCTTATAGGATTAGTTGCATCAAAAATATATTTCTTATTTTCCTCACCAGAACTAGTAATTATTTTCAAATTTGTGCCATCAACTAGACTGTTAAGTTTAGCAACACCACCAGTAGTGTTTTCTATTTCATGACCATTTTTAACCGATTCAATAACTATCTGCTGAACAGTCCTAGCAACAGAATTTATTTCTATCTGTTTTCTTGTTTTCATATTTATTGCAGAAATACTTGCAAACCCCATAGTTACAGGAATTGTAACCATAGCAAGAAGTGTTATTGATAAAATCATTTCTACCAAGGAAAACCCTTTTCTTGATTTTAATCTCCTTATCACACATATCCCCCCACTAGCTCATAATTACCTTTTCCTTACCGCTCGTGCCCTTTATCACATTTCCTGATCTGTCTGTAACCTTTACCCTGCCGAGGTTATCAGTTAACTTTATATTAAGTTTTTTTGCAGTATTGTTTGTAATCTTGAGATTCAATTTGATTTTATCATTAACCTCAATATCAGGGATAACAGCACTTAGCGTCATGTTAAGGTCCCTATTGGGCAAATTACCGTTAAGTGTCTTTGATTTTCCTGTTGCATAATTAACTACTATCTTATATCTAGAGCCGTCAAGCGAAAGCGACACATCTGTTCTTCCTGCGGACTTATATCTAAAAACACCATTTTCCCCATTTACACCACTTATCACTAAATTATTTCCTGCTGTCAGAAATCCATCCTGTTCAATAGCAAAATCTACATCAGTAACTGATGTAGTTTGCTGTGCAACACTTATTTGAGTGCCTTGCTGTATATTTCCAATAATCGTACCATCTTTATTGGTATATGCTTGTGCTATTGTAAAATTAATTCCTGAACTTTCATTAAAATTGTTAAACTTATTTCTATTGAAATTATAAACCTTATCTGCCTCACTCAAATCCTGTGCATACAGCTTTATTGTCATTTGAATATCATACTTTGGTCCGATAGGCACAATCCCATTTTGCTGTCCTGGTATAGGTGTAGGTGCTGGTGTTTGCTTTGCAGCATTATTCTGAACTGCTGCAGTATTCGAGGCATCCTTGCTAGGCTTCATATCAAACTTCGCTATCTGAACCTTCCTCGAAGCACCCTCCACATAATTTAGCAACTCCATAATCTCATTATATGCAAGTTCCACCTTGAAGTCTAACGACATCTCGTAATATTTATTACTTTTACTCCCAGAAGATGTCGTAGTCGTACTTGAAGAAGAATCACCCATTAAATCATCATCTGATGAACTACTTGAACTGCTACTGCTACTTTGTGATGCTGTAAGAGCTATTTCTTTCGGTTCATTTATTTTAACATCCTTAAGCTTTTTACCTATAAGCCTATCAAGCTTTTCCATGTATTCAATACAATCTGTAACATCACCCTTATCTAAAAGATAGTTGCCCATTCTCTCACCAATAATGTTTTTTGTATTCAAATCACTCTTTTTTTGCTCAATATTGGCAAGATCATCCTTCAATGCTTTTTCTTTTGCTTGAGCTTCAGATAGTTTAGCATTGACTTCATTTATTTCAGGTATATAATTATTAACAAATATCACATAAAACAAAAAACCATACACAAGTAAACCTAAAACAATTAAAAGCTTTACCTCTTTTTTCCCTAATGTCATTTTATTTTCCTTCCTTTCCAGGTAATTTGAAAGAAAAATCAAAAGTCACTTCGTTGTCTTTAGATGTAATATTAGTTCTTTCTATTTTCAAACCATCCACCCTTGACATATATGATAGTGCCTCTGATGCTTTTGAAGCATCTGGAACAGTACCTTTAATTTTTAAAGTACCATCATTAAATGTTATATTTTCATAACTGCAACCTGCAGGTGCAGAACTCCCTATAACTTTAAGCAACTGACTGACAGATGAATAATTCTTATCTATATCCAAGACAATATTATTCTTTACTTTTAATTGTTCCGCTATATCAGCAATTTTTTGATTAACCGCCTTTACTTCATCATACTTCGAGCTCTCTATACTGCTATTTATCATATCAAGCCTCGTATTTTGTGTTATTATGTAGACTTTAGGCAATATAAGAGAAACTCCTACCAAAGCAACAACTGCTACTATTATAGTTATAACCTTAACAGGCGATGACGCTGATTTTTCAGGCTTTACTGATTCTTGAGGTGTTCTTATATCATCCGGCAATAAATTAATATCCTTCACAAAATCTCCCCCTTATATAATATTTACAGGTTTATATCTAACAGAAATCTCTATAATTATCGTATTTAAATTTCGGTTTTCATTCCTTTTTATATTTAAATCAATTGGCTTTATAGCAAAAACAATTGTACTAGGACCGTTTGTTCCTGAAGGAATATATTCAAATTTACTGTTTGCAACATCAATATTTTCAGCGATGACACTGCTTTTTACAACACCATCATTATTGGTTTGCACCTTAATTGTTTTACTAGAAGCATCAATTATCCATGTCTTATCCTTCTTACCAGAAGAAACAGGAAACTTTAAATCTATTTTTTTATTATCAGTAGAATATAAAGTTACTGACGAAGCATACTCAATATCATTCCTCAGCATTTGTGTTATATTTGAAGCTATATCTTCCTGTTTTATTAAATTGTAGTTGCTTTTGTATGAATTATATCCATGCATAAACATCAAAGATATAATAGGTGCAATTATACCTAGCAAAGTAACATACATCAAAACTTCTATTAATGTCAATCCATTCTTTTTTTTAATTTTAACATATATAGGAAATTTGTTTTTCATACAATCCCCCTGATTTCAATTTTCAGCCCGGCTTTAAGCCAGGCTGAAAGCAATATATATTAAGGTTCATATACAATATAGTTTTTATCAGCTGGTGATGAACCTTTGTCAATAACCTCACATTTTACTGACTGAGTATCATTATCTATTGTTACCTTTAAAACCTTATCCTGTTGTGAAAGCTTTGCCTCTTCTGAATTCAAATATGGTCCATATTCACCTTGAGGATCTCCATTTAATGGTATAAGATTATTCTTTTTAGACAAGAATTTTAAAGCATCCTCAAACTTAGGTTTAGATGTTCCTGATAATTTTAAAGTATCATCATCTGTCTCATGTATGTAAGTCTGAATAGCTGTCTGGATATAACTTGCTGCACCTTCATCAGTCTTAACCTTCTGTTTCTTCAAAACACCACCAAATAAGTTGATACTTACAGCTGCCAAGATTGCAAGAATTGCAACAACTATCAATAACTCGATTAATGAAAAACCTTTTTTACTCTTTAACATTTTTTTCATAACTTTTCCCCCTCTGATTTTAGTTAGATTGATTTTACCACTTTGTCCTTCCGATAAACCATTAAACATTGTTTATCGTCCACCCCCCTTCATTTTGGTTTATTTATGGACATTTTTTAACCCTTTGTTATTCCACGCCTTGATATATGGAAAGCATTGGGTAAAGAACGCTTAATACGATAAATCCTACAAGTACCGCTAGCACCATTATTATGGCCGGATTTATAAAGTCAGTGAGCATCTGCATTGAAACCTCAACTTCTTCGTCATAAAAGTCAGCACATTTATTTAATGAAAAGTCAAGATCTCCGGACTCTTCCCCTACCTTGATCATTGACATAACCATAGGCGAAAAAAACTTCATAGATGCAAGAGGCTGGGTTAAACCCTTTCCCTTTTTTATTTCAGCTATAACTTCATCAAACTGATCGGATATAACTGCATTGCCTATTACATTCTGTACAACTTCCATTGATTGAATCAACATTACACCACTTGCTATAAGTGTCCCAAGAGTCCTTGTGAATCTGGCTGTTATTGTATTTCTTACAACAACCTTTATTACAGGAAGCTTAATTGCCAAATTACCTATAAATCGTTTGCCGTTTTCTGTTTTTGAATATGATCTTATAAAGAAAACCAATCCTCCAAGACCAAGGAACACAGCCCACCAAAATGCCTCAAAGAAATCACTTACTGCAATAAGTATCTTTGTAGGTAAAGGCATCTCAACTCCAAAATCTCCTAATGCAGATGTAAATGAAGGTACAACGAAAGCCATAAGTATTATTACAACTATAACCGCTACGGAAACAACGATAATTGGATATGTCATGGCACTTTTTATTTTTTGATTTAGCTTATATTGCTTTTCCATCTGCTCTGCCAACCTGTTAAAAACCTTGTCCAACTGACCGCTAACCTCACCGGCTTCTACCATTGTTACAAATAACCCTGGAAATACGTCAGCTTGCTTTTTCATAGAAGAAGATAATGATATACCTTTTTTAATGTCATCTCCAATATCAGATATAACCCTTTTCAATGTTTCATTGGTAGTTTGCTCTTTTAATATGTCCAAACACGCTGCTATGGGTATTCCCGCTTCAAGTATGATCGCAAACTGTCTCGAAAAAACTGCCAAATCCTTTATAGTAATTCTTTTTTGAAATATTTTTATCTGAGTAATATCGGTAAAAGCATTTTTTTCTTTGATTTCAATTACTTGATAGCCTCTTTCAATAAGCATCGATGAAAGGTCCGACTCTCTTTCAACCTTGGCCTCGCCAGTGAAAATTTTACCTGATTCATTTTTTACCCGATAAGTATATAACGGCATTTACTGAACCCCCAAACTGATTTCTTATTTATAATGCTATCCCTATGGCATTTATTAGGTAATTTATCTTTTCAATATTTAGCTCAGGAGCAAACTCAATTCCTCTAACATCAACATAGTTTATTGGGTATGTTGGTATACCGAAGGCTTCTTCGAAATACTCCCTTATACCTTTAAGCTTTGAGCCTCCTCCTACGAGAAATATCTTGCTTATTTGCTCTCCTGCACATCTATCTATATAAAAATTAAAACACATTTTTATATTCTTTGTTATTTCACCAATTATTTTTCTTGCACATTCACTGCACTGCCATTCCAAATCATTATTTGGATCTCTAAAGGCTACCATCCCATACATTTTTTTGTATCTTTCAGCTTTATCAGAATCTTTCATATTTAAAGAAAGATGGTCAATGATAACCTGATCTATGTTGCTGCTGCCTAAAAGCACAACTCTGTTGAACTCAGGAATTTTATTCTTTAGAATATTTACTATTGTGGTTTCTGATCCAAGATCGATAACTGCTACAGTATTTGTTGAAGTTTTAGGAAACTTTTGTTTCCTCGATAATATATCAGTTTCTTTGAACTCTATGTCCTTTTGAAAAAATTTCGATATGCTGTTTGCAGGAATATCAACTGAAACCGGCTTTAACTTGAGATCCTTTAATATCTCTATATAACTGTCAATAATATTCTTAGCAACAGCAGTTACAAATACCCTCATTCTCTCCTTGCCATTATCATTTACAACATCAAGCAATTTGTAATCAACTCGGTGCTCGTCAAACTTAATAGGAAGAAAGTTATGTATTTCAGACCATACCTTTTTATCAACTTCCTTTTCTTCAACCTTATCAACCATAATTATTCTGGTAATGATATTGGTACCGGATACAACTATCTTAGCCTCCCTAGCACTCAAATCATGCTCACTGATAACCCTCTTTATCTCAGAAACAACTTTGGCCTTATCCTTAATCGCCCCATTCTTAATACAACCTTTTGGCGTATCACCTATGCCATAGTTGATTACAATCAAATCATTGTTTTTCTTTTTTCTGAGCTGGATTATTTTTATGTACCTGAACCCTATATCAATAGTCATAAAATCACTTGAGAACAATTGCAATGCCATCTTATGCACCTCATTATATAAATCAGATTTAGAAGAGCTTAATATTTCCTTTACTGCTATATACCCAAAATTACATCATAGTAACCCATATTATATCATGTTTTTTTGTAAAAAGCCATCTAAACTGATTAAATTAACAATTATTATGTTGAGAGCAGTTTCTTGAGATTATCTATATCAAGTGCATACTGACAAGCACTTTCAAAATCTATAAGTTTTGATCTATAAAGGTTAGCAACACATGAATCCATTGAATGCATACCAAATTGTGATCCCGTATGAATACATGTATTGATTTGTGGTGTACGCGACTCACGTATCAGGTTAGCTATAGCAGGAGTCCATGTCATTACTTCAGTAGCAAGCAGACGTCCTCTTCCATCAGCTCTTTTTATAAGTTGCTGAGATATGATTCCCATAAGTACCGTGGAAAGCTGACTTCTCACCTGAGACTGCTGATACGGTGGAAATACGTCAATTATTCTGTCGATAGTTTTGGCTGAACCTACTGTATGTAATGTTGATAACACAAGATGACCTGTTTCCGCTGCTGTAAGTGCTGTAGAAATTGTTTCCTGGTCACGCATCTCACCTATAAGTATAACATCAGGATCTTCTCTTAATACAGCTCTCATTGCATTTGAATAAGTCTTTGTATCACCGCCAATTTCTCTTTGGTTGATAATGCTTCTATTGTGTTTATGTAAAAATTCTATAGGATCTTCTATTGTAATTATATGACATTTTTTTCTATTGTTAATATAATCAATCATTGCAGCAAGAGTTGTTGACTTACCACTTCCTGTAGGTCCTGTAAGCAGTACAAGCCCTCTTTGTTTCATTGCCAGCTCGGCAGTTATTTCAGGTAAACCAAGGTCTTCAATTTTAGGAATTTCAGTGGGAATTGTTCTTGCAGCTATAGCATAACTGCCTCTTTGCCTGAATATATTTATCCTGAATCTTGCTATGCCAGGAAGTGAATATGATGCATCGACCTCACCTGTCTCTGCGAGATTATTAAATAAATCACTTGAAAGGCACTGCTTAGCCATCCTTTCACAATCCTGAGCCGTAAGAACAGGCTCATTCAGATAAATCAGATCTCCATGTATTCTTATAACCGGTGATACTCCGGTACATAAATGAAGGTCAGATGCATTGTTTATAACTGTCTGTTGAAGCAAATAATTCAGGTTCATCTTTTCTCATCCTCACATTCTACTCTTTTGAATAAGTAACACGGATCATTTCATCCACCGTTGTAATACCGGATAATACAAGTCTTGCACAGTTCGCTCTTAATGTTTTCATGCCATTATTAATTGCTGCAGCTTTTATTGTATCCGAAGTAACATTCTTTGCAATAAGATCTCTTATTTCATTATTTATAGTCATTATTTCATATATGGCTATTCTTCCTCTATACCCAGTGTTGTTACAGTGTTGACAACCTTTTTTGTTATAAATCTTTACATCCTCATCTTCACCAATCTCTAACGCTTGCCTATCATTTAATGTAGGTGTATATTCTTCTTTGCACTTAGGACATAATCTCCTAACAAGCCTCTGGGCTATGATGCCCACTACTGAAGATGATGCAAGGAATGGCTCTATTCCCATATCTATTAATCTTGTTACAGTACTTGGTGCATCATTAGTGTGAAGCGTGCTTAAAACAAGGTGACCTGTTATAGCTGCTCTAATGGCGATTTCGGCTGTTTCACCGTCACGAATCTCTCCTACCATTATAATGTCAGGGTCCTGCCTTAAGAAAGATCTTAAAGCTGCTGCAAAAGTGAGACCTGCTTTAACATTAACCTGTACCTGATTAACACCTCTAACGGTTGATTCCACCGGATCCTCTACAGTCATAATGTTAACATTGGGTTTACACAACTCTTTTAAAGCTGTATATAATGTAGTGGATTTACCACTTCCTGTGGGACCAGTTACAAGCACAACCCCATGGGGATGTGATAAAATGCTATCAAACTTTTCTAAATCATCTTCAAAGAAGCCAAGATCTTTTTTGGATACATTAAATCCTTCTTTATCTGCAATTCTTATAACTATCTTTTCGCCAAACATAGTAGGAAGAACAGATACACGCATATCATATGCAGAATTGTCAATTTTCATTGAGATTCTTCCATCCTGAGGTACACGCTTCTCTGCTATATTAAGACCGCTTATAATTTTTATTCTGGCAACAAGTGACGGAAGCACTTTTTTGTCGTATTTCATTATTTCAAGCAACTGTCCGTCAACCCTGAACCTTATCATAACGCAGTCTTCATATGGCTCTATATGTATATCACTGGCATGACTTGCAACTGCCTTGTTGAAAACGATATTAACCATACGAACTATAGGAGCATTGTCAACATCGCTTATCTCGATAATTTCATCCTCTTGCTCTTGTTCCTCATTTATTTCAACATTTATTTCTTCATTAACCTTTTTTATTTCTTCTTCAAGATCCATTACACCTCTCTGAGGTTCTTTAGAATCCGTTTTTTTATCAGGAGATTCAGAAACAGTCGCTGCTACTTTTTCATAATAATCGTTTAATATTGCAACAATCTGTTCCTCATCCGCCAAAAGAGGCATTATTTCCATCCCTGTAGCAAGCCTTAAATCATCTACAGAAAATATATTCATAGGATCACTCATTGCAACCTTAAGGATATTGTTATCCTTTTCGATAGGAATCAATTTGTGTCTTCTTGCAATACTTTCTTCAACAATCCCAATTATTTCTTCAGGTATATCGGCAGTTTCCAGATCAACATGGGGTACTCCCATCTGTTTTTCAAGGAACTCATACAGGAGCTTCTTCTCTATATATCCTTCCTTTGCAAGGATTTCTCCAAGTCTTTTTCCTGTTCTAGTCTGAATATCCAAGGCATTATCAAGCTGTGCCTGAGTAATAACACCAGCTCTGACAAGCTGCTTGCCAAGTCTTTCTTTAAATAATGACGGTTTATATTCGCTATCATTATCCAAAAATTTAGGTCCGGCATTCTCAGCCGCAAACTGACTATCAGGAGCGTAAGACCTCTCATTTGTGCTTATATTTTCATTAATATTTATATCGGAATTCGTATCAAATTCATCATTAGTATTATTTAACAGTGCAGAGCTATTTGAATTCGAATTATCATCAAAATTATATTCTATTTTTTCATTGGACATGAAATCATTGCTGTACTGCAAAAAGCCATCATAATCATGATTGTTAGGTATTTCAGGAACTGCTGCAGCAGTAGCAGCCGTTTCATCTTTTGCAGTTTCATAAGAATTATTTATATCATTAGAATCAATTAAATCATTTTTTATATCACTTTCCTGATTATTGGTCTCATCATTGAATTGATTCATGCTTTTAACAAATATTTTAGAAATAAGCTTTTCGATATGACTTGCATCAGCAAATACCGGCTTAATATCAAGCCCTGTTGTAAGCCTCACATCATCTGTAGCAAATATATCTGTAGGATCCTTCATTGCTACTATTAGAGTGTCTCCATTCTTTTCGATGGGTATCATGCAGTATCTTGTTGCCATACTTTCACTGATAAGAGTAGGAATACTATAATCACTGAAATCAAAATTCGAAAGATCTACATACTCCATTTCCATCATAGATGCATTGGCATTTACCAAATCACTCTGAGTGACTAATTGGAGTTCCAAAAGTATATCTTCAATTTTTTTACCTGTTTCTCTCTGAATACCCCAAACTTTTTTAAGCTGTTCGATATTCAAAAGGCCTTTATCCAAGAGAATCTCATCGATACTCATTTTGCTTTTATCAAACATGTCAGACCTCCCCAAATAATCACTGGCAATACATTATAATGATCCATTGCCCGATAAAATCCGGTACTGCAACACCACAACTAGCCAGTCATTTCTTATGTAAATATAAAAACGGCTGTTGTAGATTATATAAATAAAAGATAGAAAAATCGCATTATTGAAAAACAAGTTACCCTAATTTAAAAATATTTAAAACAAACAAGATTAATATTATTTACACTTGTATACTAACAAGAATAAACTGTACTTATGAACTCAGAAAATATTCAGCAAGAGCATAAAACACTTTACACAAATATTATTTAAAAGAACTGCACTAATTATCATTTAGTATCGTAGATTATTATTACATAAAAACTTTAAACAATCAACTATTTTACGAATATTATTGCTAAATTTTGAAAACACTGTGTATTTACTATATATAGTATTCTGTAAAACTCAAACTTGACACACTGTCAAGCAGTATTTATGTACCTACTCGTTATCTACCACTTAGTATGTATGTTTTATTATATGTTACGCAAGACTATAAAATTACATAATAATTTATATTACTTCAAACTCCTAACATACTGTTTAAAGACTTCCGCTATTTCTTATATATTTATTATAAATAAGTATTTAAAATTTTACAACCACTTTTATATGATATATCTTTTGATTTCATGATATTTCTTTTTAAATATAAATTTTTTCCAAATAATATTAAATAATTTTAAACAGCTCATCCGATTCAGTTTCATTAATTACCTCTACTCCGTTTCCAACATACAATACTCGATTTATTTCCTTTGTAACCTTTCCTATCAGTGCCGCATTGATCCCATTCTTATTCAGCTCATTTACCAGAGCTCTTCCATCTTTACATGTAATAACCATACTCCCACTTGAAATTAGTTTTAACGGGTTTAAATTCAGGTGATCACAAATCACAGCAGTCTCATTCTCAACAGGTATCAAGTCTTTGTACACTTCCACACCTACCCCCGATGCCTCTCCTATTTCCCACAGGGCTCCAAGTATCCCCCCTTCTGTGACATCATGCATGGAATGAACACCGAATCTTCCGGCAACCATACCTTCCTTTACAACACTTATTTTGCTGACAAAACTCTTTGCCTTGTTTATCTGATCTTTTGTCATTATGTCCTTTAGAAGATTTTCATGATCACATGCAATTATTGCAGTGCCTTCAATACCTGCCGACTTTGTCATAATAATATCATCACCGGGTTTTGCACCTGCTGTAGTTACCAGCTTATCTTTAAGCATTTTTGCAACAGCCGTGCTAATTATAACAACCTGGCTGACAGCAGCGGTAATTTCAGTATGCCCCCCTATAATCTCTACATTAAGCTCATTTGCTGTATCACAAATTGATGTCATTATTGTCTCTATATCATGTTCCGTTGTCTTTGGCGGTGCAAGTAATGTAATAAGAAGCCCAATAGGCTCCGCACCTGATGAGGCTATATCATTGCATGCAACATTTACAGCTATTTTACCCACCTGATTAACAGCCCCGGTTATGGGATCAGTTGTAAGAATACAAGCATATTCTCCAAAGTCAACAGCACAACAATCTTCACCAATTCCAGGCCTAAGCAGTACTTCTTTTCTATTACTATTCAATTTCCCCAATACAATTTTCTTCAATATACTGTTTGGTAATTTTCCTATATCCATTCTTCCCTCACCTACACCTTACATTAGTTATGGCATTTCTTGTGTAATTTTCCTTCCAACTTTGACCTTTGACTTAACAGGTGCATAAATATCTTCAGATATTTTTTCCCTTAATAAAAGCACTCCATCAGCACCATAAGTCTCTCTATATAATAAAACCTTATAGCCATTCTTTGGCTCCCGTATAACTATACGCACATCCTCAGGAATTTCATCCGAATATTCAACTTCTTCTCCCTGAGGTTCATATTCCTCAACGACCTGTGATTTCAAAACAACATCCATTCCTGCTTCCCTGTCTTTCCCAAGGATATAAACACTCACCACATTGCCCGTTACCGAGGAAAATATAGCTATAGGATAGCCATTGCTGTTCCTGAACTTGAAATCAATATAATCTTCAGCTATAGTAGCATCCCGCCCCATATCAATATATCCTAGAGGCATTGAATGATGTTGCCTTTCCACTACCTTTAGCTTTGAAAGCAAAACAGCATTATAAAGTGTAGTGGTTACCTGACATACGCCACCACCAGCAGATTTCACAAGTTCATTCTTTAAAATAACAGGTGCATCTTTATATCCATTTTCAGAAGTCCTAGGTCCTAATGATTTATTCATAGAGAAATCCTGTCCCGGCATTAACAGTATACCATTTATTTTACTGCATGCAAGTTTTATATTGTAACTTCTGTTTGCATCTCCTTGATTAAACTTTGTTGAGAATTTTCCTATTATACTTTCAATATGATTTATATCCGATTCTTTTATTTCAGGATCTATTTCATCAACAATCAAGTTAAAGGTTGTAAAATCTTTAACTTCCAATTTGGTCGTCCAATTATCTATATTTTTGCTTATATCCAATCTTTTACCTGTTTCATGCGTGACTAATGTTATTTTCCTATCTAGAAATTGGACCGAAGCATTTTTTTCCTGTCTATCTACTTGTTGTTTAATATTTTTAAGTGCTTCTGTCATCAAATCTCTATCAAAATACACTTCTAAATATATTTGATGCTCATTTATCCTTGTTTTTATAATGCTATATAACCTATAAAATATATTACCGCTCCTGCCGATACTGTATGCCTTATTAATAGCTTCCTCAGTATTAAAACCTATTCCCAATTTCTCAAAGTCGTACTCCCATGCATTACCATCATACTCAAGCACTTCTTTCTTAATTGGGATCATTCCATCAATCGCAGCATTTAAACGCTCTAATGCCAAATTGATTTCAAGCCCGGATACATCAATCCCTTCAATGTAAATACCTGAGTATATTCTATTATCTTTTAATATAACTGCTACATAAATAGAAATACATACTATTATAATAGAAACAGTAATCAGAATAACTTTTGTTTTATAAATATAATTTTTAAACATCCATCATATCCCGTAATATTATATATTTGTCAAGCCTCCTAATAATAATTATTCAATTGTTATTCATTTATACTGTAATTCTTATAATTTCTGTATCGGCTATAGCCTTTTCAACCAATCCACCTATATCCAAAAGCTCTTCGGACTTTAATATTTTTTCAAGTTTTGGTTTTGTCTTCGGATGTTTTGCAACAAAAACCGTACAGCAATCTTCATAAGGAAGTATGGATGTCTCAAAAGTTCCTATCTTTCTTGCTCTTTCAATAACCTCATTTTTATCCATTCCTATGAGCGGCCTGAATACCGGCATGTCCACTACAATATTTGTTACGGCCAGACTTTGTATTGTTTGACTGGCTACCTGTCCAACGCTTTCCCCTGTAATAAGTGCCATGGCTCCTGATGAATTGGCAATTTTTTCAGCAATTTGCATCATGACTCTTCTCATAATAATAGTGAGCTCATCCTCAGGGCATTTGTCATTAATCTCAAGCTGTATATCCGTAAAAGGAACAATATGCAATTTAATCTGACCGCAATATGATGCAAGAATTTTTGCCAATTCAATAACCTTGTCCTTTGCTCTCTCGCTTGTATATGGATAACTGTAAAAATGTACAGCCTCTATTTCAACACCACGTTTTGCTATCATCCAGCCTGCCACCGGACTGTCAATTCCTCCAGAAAGGAGAAGCATGGCCTTCCCGTTTGTGCCGATTGGCATGCCGCCATTAGCAGGAATTATCTCAGAATATATATATGTGTGCTCACGAACTTCAACATAAAAAATAAAATCCGGATTGTTTACATCAACCTTTAACTGCTGATTATTTTCCCATATATGAGAACCTAATTCCCTGCTTATTTCCGGTGACTGCATAGGAAACTTTTTATTACCTCTCTTGGCTTCTACCTTAAACGAACTATAGCCATTCTTTTCAATGAGCTCCTTCACCATCTTAACTGATTGTTCCTTAATAACATCAAAGTCCGATTCAATCTTCAAGACAGGACTCACCGAAACAATCCCGAATACTCTTGTAAGTCTTTTTATAGCTTCCTCATAATCATATTCATCTTCATAAGGCTCAACATATATCCTCGCTTGAGACCTTATAACAGCTATTTTACCCAAACTTCCAATGGATTTTTTTATATTGTTCACAAGCTTTTCTTCAAATACAGGCCTATTTAAGCCTTTTAAGATTATTTCCCCGACTCGTACCAATATTACCTTTTTCATTTTATCCTCCATTTTTATGATTTACATAAATTAATTTAATATACTATATACTTAACACTTGTTATTCTTGATAGTACTATACTAAAGCATTATACATAATCATGAAATGATTTTGCAACATTGATCATGTTATAAATGATGTACAAATGGGTATATACTATATTAAATACGTTATTAATCTTACATTTAGCAGAGCAAAATAACGAACGCTTTACCGGAATTTTGCGATAGATAAATGTAAAAGATTAATCGTATTTAATATATATAAGAAATCAATGAACTTTAAAATTTTTGAAAAGAACTATTGTTAACCACGCTTTACAATACTATAATATAATTATAGTAACAATATTTTATTATTTAAAAGTGTATGATAAAATTTCAAAATACTATTTGCTATTTCAATTTCTTTTTGTATAATATATTTTGATTCATATTAATTAACTAAGTTGCTTGTGATTTTTAGCATTGATGGTTGTCGAGAGAAATTCGAATGAAGTGTACGCTATAATTTCCTAGACATTGAAAGTGCAATAGTATTAATAATTTCTGGAGTGATTAGATGGGGCATTTAAGTAATTTAATTAAAACTAGAAGGCAAAGTGCCGGATTCTCATTAAGAGAATTTTCAGAAAAATGCGGCCTTAGTCATACCTATATTAAAAATCTTGAAGAAACAGATCCAAGAACAGGGAAGGAAATCGTTCCAACTGTAGAGTCATTGGATAAGATAGCTCGTGCCTTAAATATGACTCTAGAAGAGCTGTTAAAGGAAATTGGCTATATAAAGAAGGACAAAAATTTAAATTTTGAAGGCTCAAACCTTAAAATGATAAGAGGCAATAAGTCATATAAGGATATTACCGATGACATTTTTCTTAAAACCAATAGAAAAATAGATCCTTCAATCTATGAGGATATGGAGAAGGGAAATGACGAAAGTCCATCGCCGATTTTGGTTGATATTTTAGCAAACTATTCCGGTGTTGACAGATCGTTTTTCTATCGCAAGAATAGTCCTGATGACTTAAGAAGAGCACAACTGAGTGAACCTTATCGTGTCTATGACGATCATAAAAAGAGTCCTTTAGACCATATAAAGAATGCTGATTTGAAAGAGTTCATCAGTAACCCTGAAAATATCGATTATTTGCTTCTTGCTAAAGAATTAAAAAGCAAGAAGATTAAGGTTAAGTTTATAAGAGATATGATTTTTGACGAATAGAATTAAGGATTCAGTATTCAGATCCTTGAATACTGAATCCTTACTCTAAATTCTTATTCCTAAATTCTGAATCCTAATCCCAAACCTTAGATCCTAAAACCTAATCCTGAATCCCGAATTCTCGCCTAACGATCATCCTTCTTTTCCAACAAATCAATAACATGATCAGTCTTTTCTTCCATTAGAAGTTGTTTTATAGTATCAAGCTCAGCTTCACGCTTTTTTTGGTTAATATGAATTTTCTTCTTCATTTTGACTGTAGCCATTATAAACCATCCTAAAAATCCTATAATTATAACGAATATGGACAATACAATTTTAATCTTTAACGTTATTCCGCTTTCTGAAGAATTGTCTTCACCTTCAGCAGTATCTTTTCCTTCAGTCACAACAGCAGTTGGTTTTATCTCTATTGGACTTAAGATTTTACCTCTATCAGTAGCCTCAGGTTCATCATCAATTTCTTGAATAGGTGTTGTAATTAGATTTTCTATTTCTGTTGGTGCTATTGTAGCAGGTATGACGTCATTCTGAAGAGCAACAGGCATAGCCTCTGCTATAGGACTCTGTTCAGACAGCTTTCTTAAAATGTTATATGCTTTAACACTGTAAGAATATGAATTTTGAGGAGTCAATCCCATATCTTTATACTTACAGTCAGATGTTGTTGTTATAAGCTTGTTATCCCTAATAACTTGATAAATCACACTACCTGTAGCATCCTTTGCACTCGACCATTCCAAAACCGCATAATTTTCTTTTCTCTCTGTTATTTTGAGATGTGCCGGTGTTGAAGGCGGATAATCGCAGTATCTCTTGTCTGCCCAAAGCTCAATCTGTGATATATTGGGAGGCTGCTTGGAATCCACCCTGTTGGCATGAAATCTCCAAAATCTTTTTTTCACAGGTATTGAAAGAATTATATTTGCATGGCTGTTAAAATTCAAATCCATTCCTTTTGCATACACCAGCTTATATGTTCCTGATTTGGAATTAAGGTCATTAATAGAATCAGCTGCTTCCAAAACAAGCCTGTCCGTCTCCTGACTTCCCTTTTCTTTACCGACAAAGAACCTTATTCTATTTATCATTACTGCTAAATTACCCAAATCTACAACAACATTTGTTGGATTGCTTTTCCCTGTAAAAAAAGTGGTGGGATTTCCGTCAAAAACATTATTAACATTATTATTAATTGTACTATCAACCTGTACTTTAATATCTTTTGATTTTATAAAACTCATCAAATCGAGATTGATGCCCTGATAATCCGACCATAATTGCAGCTCCGGTATCTGTACCGATTCCTCTCCAATTGCCTTTACGGTAAATTTCCATATCTTTCTGGTAAAAGGCTCAGATAGCTCCATTTCATCCCATACACTGTCAATTGTTGTGTTTTTTTGGGATACCACCAGTCTATAGGAATTGGCTTTGTTATCCATATCGACCTGGCTGTCGGCACATTCAAGCCACCATTCATATACTGTATCATAATATCCCGGCTTTCCTAATGATACTTTTGCATTACTGATTTCAACTCTTTCAGGATACTCTATCTGAACCCATGCAGGATTCACATTGGCTGTGCGTATATATGTATTTATATTTTCATCAAAACAATCACTCGCAATCCCTTCATCAACCGGAGAAGACTTAATACGTGCACCTGCAATATCCGGCTGATATGGCCACCCAGCACTATAAACACATATAGAATAAAAATATATAATAAATATTGTACATATTGATATTTTTAGAAGAGCTATAATTCTTTTCTTCATAAACCACCTTGATATTAATATTGTAAATACCTCCAGATTAGCAAATCCAGATAATGCTAAAAAAGTAGCTAAAAAGAATACACTGGCATAATTTAATAATACTATAATTATTATGCAAAGTAAATACAGCACAACAAAACGCATGTTCCTCATAAAAATACATTTTGCAAGTTTATTTTATTATTCTTTCATATTTTTATAACCTCCCTATTGTTTATGCCATCTTTTCATGTTATAATGAAATAAATCAAGAGAGTTTTTGCAGTATTATTGCGAAAAAGTTGCATTTTAAACCATTATCATGTAATATTTGTTTTAGTTAATAGCATATTTACTCATGTAACATTACATTTACTCTTTACATGATAAGATAAATCAAATTAATAAATTTAGAAAGGTTGCTTTAGGATGATTATGAAGAATGGTTTACCTCCAAAGCAGGGTTTATATGACCCTCTGTATGAAAAAGATGCTTGTGGTATTGGATTTGTAGTAAATGTTAAAGGTAAAAGATCCAATAAAATTGTTGGTCAGGCCTTAACTATACTCAATAACCTGACACATCGTGGTGGCTCAGGTTCCGAACCTAATACTGGCGACGGTGCTGGTATTTTGATACAGATACCTCATACCTTTTTAAAAAATGAATTATTATTGTCGGGAGTTGATCTTCCCGAGTATGGATATTATGGTGTGGGGATGGTTTTTCTACCGCCTGATGCCGATCAACGTGATATGTGTGAGAAAAAAATGGAAGAAATAATAAAGTCCGAAGGCCAGACTTTATTAGGTTGGAGAACCGTTCCAACCGACGACTCTTCTCTTGGCAGTACAGCAAAAGCATGTATGCCCTTTATACGTCAGGTGTTCATAGGCAAGAGCCCTGATTTGAAAGATGATCTAGCCTTTGAAAGAAAGCTATATGTGATAAGAAAATTAGCAGAGAAAAGTATCCGATATGCTAAAAAGGACAATAATGAATTTTTCTATATAGCAAGTTTATCCTGCAGAACTATTGTCTATAAGGGTATGCTTACAGCACAGCAGGTTGGAGAGTTTTATAAAGATCTTAGTAACGATAGTGTTGATACAGCAATGGCACTTGTTCACTCCCGTTACAGCACAAATACATTCCCAAGCTGGGAAAGAGCACATCCCAACAGGTATATTATGCATAACGGTGAAATTAATACATTAAGAGGTAATGTCAACTGGATGCATGCAAGGCAATCGGTTATAAAAACCGATAAATTCGGCGATGACATATCTAAAATATTCCCAATAATAAATGAGGACGGTAGTGACTCTGCAATATTTGACAACTGCCTGGAGTTTCTTACACTTTCAGGACGCTCCATTCCTCATGCAGTAATGATGATGATACCCGAGCCATGGTCGAAAAATGAAAGCATGGATGACAAGAAAAAAGCTTTCTACGAATACCATTCATGCCTTATTGAGCCTTGGGACGGTCCTGCTGCCATTTCCTTTACAGATGGTAAAATGGTAGGTGCAGTACTGGACAGAAACGGTTTAAGGCCTGCAAGATATTATATAACAAAAGATGATATGGTTATTTTATCTTCTGAGGTAGGTGTTCTTGAAATTCCTGCAGAAAATGTACTTGCTAAAGAACGGCTCCACCCTGGAAGAATGCTTCTTATCGATATGGAAGCCGGTAAAATAATAAATGACGCTGAGTTAAAAGAAAAAATTGTCAATGAAAAACCTTACAGAGATTGGCTCGACAAAAACATTGTAACATTGGATGATCTCCCTGAGCCTAAATCTGTTATAGAGCCTGATCACCAAACTGTAATGCAACGGCAGAAAGCTTTTGGGTATAGCTATGAAGATCTGCGTACAGTTCTTTTGCCAATGGCTAAGGATGGAGTTGAACCTATTGGAGCCATGGGTATTGATGCCCCATTAGCTGTATTATCAGATAAGCCCCAGCTTTTGTATAATTACTTCAAGCAATTGTTTGCACAGGTTACAAATCCTCCAATTGATGCACTTCGTGAAGAAATAGTTACAGGTACAGAGACTTATATGGGGTCTGAGGGAAACCTGGTAGATCCTACGCCTGAAAGTTGCCACCAATTAAAGCTTAAAACTCCTGTAATTGACAATAAAGAGCTTGAAAAGCTGCGTAATATTAAAGAGCCTGGATTCAAAGCCGTTACACTACCAATATTATTCAAGGTTTCCGAAGGTGGCCAGGGTCTTAAGAAAGCTATGGATGCTCTTTTTGAAGAAGCTGATAAAGCTTTTAGTGAAGGTGCAAATATTCTTATACTCTCAGACAGAGGTTTAGATAGAAATTATGCATCAATCCCCGCACTTTTAGCAGTGTCGGGACTTCATCATCACCTTATACGCCAGGCTACAAGGACACAGCTCAGTATAGTTCTTGAGTCAGGCGAACCCAGGGAAGTTCATCATATTGCTTTGTTATTGGGTTATGGTGCATCTGCTATAAACCCATACTTGGCATTTGAAACGATTGATGACATGATTCATCAAAATATGATGGATAACATAGACCATAAAACAGCAGTTAAAAATTATATTAAGTCCCTAACAAAGGGCGTGGTAAAAGTATTGTCAAAAATGGGTATATCAACCATACAAAGCTATCAAGGTGCCCAAATATTTGAATCTATAGGCATAAAAAAGGAAGTCATAGATAAATACTTTACCTGGACTCCTTCAAGAATAGAAGGCATAGGTATTGAAGAAATTGCACAAGAAGCAGTACTTCGTCATATGACAGCCTTTTCTGAACGCACAGTTGATGAGGACGTATTAGAAAGCGAAGGCCAATACCAGTGGCGTAAAAACGGTGAGTATCATATGTACAATCCGGAAACCATTTATACATTACAAAAGGCTTGCCGTACCGGAGATTATTCGACATTTAAGGAATATTCCAAATTATTGAATATTCAAAGTCAAAATCTCAGTACCCTAAGAGGTTTAATGAATTTCAAGCTTTCAAATAACCCAATTCCTATTGAAGAGGTTGAGTCTGTAGAATCAATATGCAGACGCTTTAAAACCGGTGCCATGTCTTATGGATCCATAAGTCAGGAAGCACATGAGGCAATAGCCATAGCAATGAACAGAATAGGTGGTAAAAGCAATACCGGTGAAGGCGGAGAAGATGTATCAAGGTTTAAGCCGCTGGCAAACGGCGATTCCAAATGTAGTGCCATAAAGCAGGTTGCATCCGGAAGGTTCGGAGTTACCAGTGAATATCTGGTTAATGCACAAGAAATACAAATTAAGATGGCTCAAGGTGCAAAGCCTGGAGAAGGAGGTCAGCTCCCGGGACGTAAAGTATATCCATGGGTCGCTCACACAAGGCATTCGACCCCAGGTGTCGGACTTATATCGCCACCACCCCACCATGATATATATTCCATTGAAGACTTAGCAGAACTAATTCATGATTTGAAAAATGCAAATGAAAATGCCCGTATAAATGTCAAGCTGGTTTCCGAAGTAGGTGTAGGAACAATTGCAGCAGGTGTCGCAAAAGGTAGAGCCGATGTTATATTAATAAGTGGCTATGACGGCGGTACAGGTGCTTCTCCAAGAACAAGCATAAGGCATGCAGGCCTTCCATGGGAACTTGGTCTGGCTGAAGCTCACCAGACATTACTTCTTAACAATTTAAGAAGCAGAGTAGTTGTTGAAACAGACGGAAAGCTTATGACAGGCCGTGATGTTGTTATTGCAGCACTATTAGGTGCAGAGGAATATGGTTTTGCTACTGCCCCATTGGTAGTACTAGGCTGTGTTATGATGAGAGTTTGTAACCTCGATACATGTCCTGTAGGCGTTGCAACACAAAATCCTGAGCTTAGAAAAAAATTCAAGGGTGATCCCCAGCATATAGTAAACTTTATGCACTTCATAGCACAGGAAATGCGGGAAATTATGGCTCAATTAGGCTTTAGAACAATAAATGAGATGATCGGAAGAAGTGATAAGCTTGAGATGTTCAATGCAGTAGATCACTGGAAGGCAAAAGGTGTTGATTATTCTGCCATACTATATCAGCCGGAGGTACCAGCTGAGTATGGCCGCTATTGCCAGATTTCACAGGATCATCAAATAGAAAAATCTCTTGATAAAAAAGTTCTTCTGGACCTTTGCAAACCTGCTCTTGAAAAGGGCGAAAAGGTTAATGCAAATGTCTCCATTAAGAACATCAACCGTGTTGTTGGAACAATTGTAGGAAGTGAAGTAACTAAAAAGTATGGAGGAAATGGTCTTCCTGAAGATACAATAACATTGAATTTCAAGGGTTCTGCAGGCCAAAGTTTCGGTGCATTTGTTCCAAAGGGTATGACTATGATTCTTGAAGGGGATTCAAATGATTATATCGGTAAAGGTCTTTCCGGAGGTAAACTGATTGTTTATCCTCCAAAGGAATCAACTTTTGTACCGGAAGAAAATATTATTATCGGTAATGTTGCTTTCTATGGTGCTACTAGCGGAGAAGCCTATATAAGAGGTGTGGCAGGTGAACGCTTCTGTGTTCGAAACAGCGGTGTTCATGCAGTTGTAGAAGGCGTAGGAGATCATGGATGCGAATATATGACCGGAGGAAGAGTTGTTATTCTTGGTCAAACAGGCCGTAACTTCGCTGCTGGTATGTCTGGCGGTGTGGCTTATGTATATGACATGGACGGCGACTTTGAATCAAAGAGATGCAACAAGGAAATGATTGAGATTCAGCCAGTTGTTGATACTGAAGATATCATTGAGCTTAAAACAATGATACAAAAGCATGTAGAATACACTGGAAGTATGCATGCCAAGAACATACTGGATGACTGGAACAATTCTCTATCAAAGTTTGTCAAAATAATTCCTAAGGACTATAAGCGAATGATATCCGCTATTAAAAAAGCACAGCAAAACGGACTTACCGGTGATGACGCTCTTATGTCTGCATTTGAAGCTAATTTCCGTGATACAGCCCGAATCGGTGGTAATTAAAATCGTTAGAAATCGTGCATTTGACAGAGTAAATAACAGCGGTTTTTTGGGATTTACGATAGGCAAATGCATAGATTTCTAGATTTTAATACTTAAAATCGTTAGAAATCGTATATAATTTAAAGTTGATTATATGGAGGAAATATTATGGGTAAACCTACTGGATTTATGGAATATAAGAGAGAACTACCCCCTGATCGTAGTCCTCTTGAAAGAATAAATGACTGGAATGAATTTCATCTTCACCTGCCGGAAGAAGTACAACGCACTCAGGGTGCACGATGCATGGATTGCGGTATCCCCTTTTGTCATACCGGGTTACTTTTAAACGGTATGGCCTCCGGATGCCCGATAAACAATCTCATCCCCGAGTGGAATGATCTTATATATAGAGGACGTTGGAAGGACGCTATAGCAAGATTATTAAAAACAAATAACTTCCCGGAATTTACTGGTCGTGTATGTCCTGCTCCCTGTGAAGGGTCTTGTACCGTAGGAATAAATGACCCTCAGGTAACTATAAAAAATAATGAATGCACAATAATCGACCGTGCATTTATGGAAGGCTGGATAGTACCAAATCCGCCTAAAAAACGCACCGGTAAAAAGGTTGCAGTTGTGGGTTCAGGACCTTCCGGGCTTGCATGTGCTGACCAACTCAACAAGGCAGGACATTTGGTAACAGTATTTGAGCGTGCCGACAGAATTGGAGGCCTTTTGATGTATGGTATTCCCAATATGAAGCTCGACAAGAGCATAGTACAACGACGTGTTGATTTAATGGCTGCCGAAGGTATAAATTTTGTAACCAATACGGAAGTTGGTGTAAATTATCCTGCTGACAAGCTAATAAAGGATTTTGATGCAGTTGTTTTATGCGGTGGTGCAACTAATCCTCGAGATCTTCCTATCGAAGGACGTAAGTTAAAAGGAGTTCACTTTGCAATGGAGTTCTTGCGTGCTAACACAAAAAGCCTTCTTGATTCAAAGTTAGAAGACGGTAATTATATCTCTGCCAAGGATAAAAATGTAATTATAATAGGCGGCGGTGATACAGGTACCGACTGTGTAGCTACTTCAATCCGCCATGGATGCAAAAGTGTAGTACAGTTTGAAATCATGCCTGAGCCTCCAAAGGAAAGACAGCCTGACAATCCATGGCCAGAATGGCCTAAGGTTCTAAAGGTTGATTACGGTCAGGAAGAAGCTATCTCTCTTTATGGTAAAGATCCTCGCCAGTACTGTATTACAACTAAGAAATTTATATCAGATGATTCAGGCAATGTTAAAGAGGTTCATACAGTTAATGTTGAATGGAAAAAGGATGACAGCGGCCGTTTTATTCCTATGGAAATTCCAGGCACCGAAAAAGTTTGGCCTGCTGACCTTGTACTTCTTGCAATGGGGTTTCTAGGACCGGAAGACACTGTTTTAAGTTCACTTGGAGTTGAAAAGGATCAACGTTCAAATGCCAAAGCCGAGTATGGCAAGTTCGAAACCAATATTAAAGGGGTATTTGCTGCAGGTGATATGAGAAGAGGTCAGAGCCTCGTTGTTTGGGCAATTAATGAAGGCAGAGGAGCAGCAAGGGAGTGTGACAAGTTCCTTATGGGTTCAACAATGCTTCCGTAAGATAAAGTGGTATGCTATGTTGCATCCCTGATTATTACTTTGATAAATTGTGGCGTAAACATGCTTCAATTTCCAAGATTTCCAGAAAGCTTTATATTTAAAATGCTTAGTTATGTGATTTGTCAGTACTTAAGCAATTTAAATATCGAAGCTTTTTGTTTTGTAATATTACTCAAACAATATTGTACTAATTTTTTTACTGTTGTATAATATCTAACTAGATAGTATATATTTTTATTGGAAGGTTTAAAATACAGATGATACTACGGGAGTTAATGTGAGGTACATTCTTAAAGATCAGATTTTTACTGAAAAGAGGTAAATTTAATGAATGTTGGAATATTCACCGATACATATCACCCGGATGTAAGCGGCGTTGTTACATCAATAGATATGTTGTCAGATGAACTAAAAAAAAGAGGACATAACGTATATATATTTACTATTTCCAATCCAAGTATTACAAAGAAACGTCCTGGTGTATTCAGATTGCCAAGTATGGCATTTATTTTCTATAAATCCAGAAGGGTTGGTATGTTTTATTCCAATAGGGCAGCAAAGGGAGTAAAGCGTTTGAAGCTTGATATTATCCATACCCAGTCGGAGTTCTCCCTTGGCATATTCGGTACAATCATGTCCAAGCAGCTTGGAATACCGTTAATCCATACTTACCATACCCTTTGGAAGGATTATGTACATTATATTTCCAAAAACAAATTTAAAAAAACTACCGATGATATAGTAAAAATTCTGAGCCGTAATTTCTGTAATGCTTGCAATGCTGTTATCGCACCATCTAAGAAGACGTATGATATACTATATGAGTACGGAGTAAAAAGTCCCATTAAAATAATACCAACAGGAATAAATCTTGATAGATTTGCTGAGAACAATTACTCAAAAAATGATTTAGTAGCTTTGAAGGAAATTCTTGGTATGAAAAAAGACGATCCTGTTATGCTGTTTGTTGGAAGAATAGATAAAGAAAAGAGTATTGATATCGCATTAAGGCAGATGCCTGAAATAATAAAAAAGATACACAATGTTAAATTTCTTATTGTTGGAGACGGCCAGGCTACAGAAGATCTTAAAGCACTAACAAATGAGCTTGGAATTGAAAAATCCGTTATATTTACAGGAGTTCAACCCTGGGATAAAATCGGAATGTTCTACAGGCTTGGCGATGTGTTTATAAGCTGTTCCATCACTGAGACCCAGGGACTTACATTAATAGAAGCCATGGCATCGGATGTGCCAATAATAGCTAGATACGACAGAAACATAGACGGCATCATAAAAAATAATAAAAACGGCAGAATATTTAGATATGAAAATGAGCTTGCTGAGATTATTGTAGAAGTGTTAACAGATAAAAAGCTGGCAAAGAGCTATGCCAAAAATGCCAAACGGACTGTAGAGTTTTTCTCATCAGAAGAGTTCGGGAAAAATATAGAAAATATGTATAATGAAGTAATAGAAAGACATAAAAGAGCAAGAAAAAAAGGTTATAATTTACGCAAAAAATTCAAAAGTTTCAGTATTAAGACACCTAGAAGCGGTGCGTAAGGATAATCATACTATTTAAAAAGGAGAATTACAAATAATGTATTTGATAAATATGCTCTCTTCTGCTGATAAAGTCAAAGGACAGGGAGTGGGTTCTGCTTACCTTGAGCAAGTGGAGTTGGTAAGAAAGGGCCTTGGAGATCGGTATAAAGTTGTTACCAATAAACTTAAACTAGCTGACATAATGCATTACCATACCTTTGATCTACAGTTTTATTTCCTTTCATCAATTGCAAAATTTAAGGGGGTTAATGTAGGATATGTCCACCTTCTTCCGGAAACCGTTGATGGAAGTCTTGAATTCCCTGCACCAATAAAGAAAATTTTCTATAAGTACATTATATCATTCTACAAAAAAATGGATTATCTTGTAACAGTTAATCCTTATTTTATTAAGCTTCTGAAAAATTATGGTGTTGACGATAGCAAAATAACATACATACCCAATTTTGTATCTATTAAGAACTTTTATCCAATGACATCTGAAAAAAAGATTGAGATTAGAAAAAAATACGGTATTGGAGAAAATCAGTTTGTTGTACTAGGCGTCGGTCAAGTTCAGACAAGAAAAGGCGTAATGGATTTTATAAAAACAGCTGAAAATCTTAGCCATGTACGTTTTATCTGGGCAGGCGGCTTTTCCTTCGGACGTATAACCGCAGGTTATAAGGAGCTGAAAAAAATAGTAGACGCTCCACCTTCAAATGTTCAATTTCCAGGCATTTTGGATAGAGAACAAATGAATGAACTATACAACATAGCCAATGTACTATTTCTTCCTTCTTACAGCGAATTGTTCCCAATGACAATCCTTGAGGCATTTAACTGTAAATTACCTATTTTATTAAGGGATCTTGATATTTATCCTGATGTTTTCTTTGATTATTATCAAAAAGGTACCGATGTAAAAGAATTTACTGATATAATACAGACTATGGATGCTGATACGGCGATAAGGTCATATTGGGAAAACCAATCCTGGAAAGGTCATCAGTTTTATTCAGAGGAAAATGTATTATCCATGTGGAAATCTTTTTACGACAGTGTCAACAAAAAAAAGCAACGTGAGAGTCAAAATGCAGCTTTATAGCATTTGAGGTCTATAATAACAACTAGAAGAGGTATATTCGTGAAAAAAAACATTTTTAATCTCATAATAATAATTATATCACTTGCAGTACCACTTGTTGTGGTTTTTTCAACTCAGAGTATCAGTAATCTTTTACAACAAATTTCCCGACTTGATTCACGCTGGATAATTCTGTCATTTTTTTGCATGTTTTTATATTGGTTTTTTGAGTCCCTGTCTCTTCATGTAATTTCAGTTTTTCATGGTATTAAGGATAAGATTCGTCATTCCTTTTCATATACCATGGTTGGACAATTTTTTAACTCAATAACACCTTTTCAAACAGGCGGACAACCTGCACAGGTTGTTTATATGATGAAGAACGGCATTGATTCCGGAAATGCAAGTTCAATAGTAATGTTAAAATTTGTTGCATTTCAATCTGTAATTACAATATACTCGTTAGGAATAATTTTATTTACATATAAGGACTTTAGTGCAAGGATTCCTTTTTTATTTCCCTTCACCGTTCTAGGCCTTGGAGTCCATGCTTCAATGATTGCAATATCCATGTTATTCTCCTATAATAGGACCTTAACTGAAAAAATACTGAAATTTATATTTAAGATATTAAAAAAAATAAAAATTATCAAAGGAGATGAGATTGAGGCTGAAAAAAAACTTGAAAACTCATTGTCCAAGTTTCATGATAATGCCAACCTTTTGAAGAAAAACCCAAAACTTCTTATCAAGCTGTTTATACTTACTATGATTCAGCTATCCTTCTTTTTTTCTATACCATGCTTGATCTATAAAGGATTTGGTACAGGTTCATCGAGTTATTTCGAACTCTTTGCTGCAGCAGTTTTTATAGCTACAGTAATATCAATAATTCCCCTTCCTGGTGCTGCAGGCGGTGCCGAAATAAGCTCATACACTTTTTTCCATTTCTACTTTGAAGGTAATTCAGTCTTCACTGCAATGCTACTTTGGAGAATAATTACATTCTACTCCTGTATAGGTTTTGGTGGACTATTTACTGTGGTATGTCCTAATAAGTCCAATAAGAGAATCGCTGATGAACAATCAAAATAGTTCTTATACTTATTGACAATTTCAAAGATTACTTCTATAATAATTGTTAACCGTAATTATAATTTTAGTTAACAATTGGAGGTTTTAGTTTGAGTAAAGTAAATAAGATGGTCTTAGTTTCTATGTTTGCTGTTTTAACCTGTATAGGTGCATTTATCAGAATTCCTTTTCCCCTAGTACCGTTTTCACTTCAAATTTTCTTTGTTATTCTGTCTGGTTTATTGCTTGGTTCAAAACTAGGGTTACTGTCCCAACTGGTTTACATAGCTATCGGTCTTGCAAACTTTCCGGTATTCACAGGCGGAGGAGGCCCAGGTTATATTTTTAAACCTTCATTCGGGTATATTATAGGTTTCGCAGTTGCTGCCTTTATTACCGGCAAAATGAGGGAAATTTTTGATTCTAAAGGCATTACCATTACCAAGCTTTTTATATCTTCATTTGCAGGTATTTTAAGCTGCTATATCTTTGGCGTGGCTTACCTTATATTGCACACAAAGTTTATAAGCGGTGCAAACGCGGATGTGATTGGCTTACTTGTATCGGGTTTTCTGGTATTTTTACCATGGGATATAATAAAAATAGCAATTGCCTCCTGGGCTTCTAACCAAGTTATGAAGAGAATTGGCGATTATAAATTGCAGGAGTCATAATACAAATGCACTATTACAAGCAAACATAAAAAAATCTGCAGTGGAAATCTATGCTAAATGCGATTAATCTTTTACATTTATCTATCGCAAAATTCCGTTAAAGCGTTCGTTATTTTGCTCTGCTAAATGTAAGATTAATAACGTATTTAATATAATTAAAATTCAATATCAATTTTGGGTAGATTTCCTTAAAACCTCATACATCAATATTCCTGCAGCCACAGATGCATTAAGCGATTCAGCCCTTCCAGGCATCGGTATCCTGATAAGGCAATCTGCTGCCATTGCTGCTTCATCACTTATTCCGTTTGCCTCATTACCTATTATTACTGCTATATTATTATAATCATTAATATCATAGTAGTTTATATTTCCGTCTAAATGCGAGGCATAAACTTTAATTCCTTTTGCTTTTAATTCATTTATTGCACCAATAAAATCATCAGTTCGATGTATGGGCAAATGAAAAATCGAACCCATTGTTGATCTAAGCACTTTGCGGTTATATACATCAACACATCCCTTGGACAAAACTACGCCTGTCATTCCGGCAGCATCAGCTGTTCTTATTATTGTACCCATATTGCCGGGATCCTGTAGCGACTCAAGCATTACTATTTTATTGTTGCTCTTAATTATATCGCCAATCAAAGCATCCTTCTTCTTTATAACAGCTAATATACCCTGTGGTGTCCGGGTATCCGATATCTCCTTAAAAATCTTGTCCGATACCACATAACAAGGTAATCCAATATTGTGAATTCTATCCATAACATCCATTCCCGATTTGCCTTCTAAAAAAGCATTGGAAACAACAATTTTATCTATTAGAGCCTTTTCTTTTACAGACTCCTCAACAAACCTTAATCCTTCTGCAATAAAAAGCCCTTTTTCCTCTCTGTTCTTTCTTATTTCCAGACCTTTTATTTCCTTTATAAGTAAATTGTGATTACTCGTTATAAAATCCATACAAACCCTCAGCTTACTTAATTTTTGAATATTTTAAAGAAATAACTTCCTCTATTTTAGTGAAATTTATAGCGGAAGTTATTTCAAAGGCATTCTTATACAATAAACTAAATATATAACAACAAAAGGCTCTTGCGAGCCTATTATTTAAAATTCTATAGTAACTGTCAAATCACATTATTTAACTGCACTCTTTACTTTTTCCGCTAACTGAGCAAATGCTTCAGCATCATTTACAGCCATATCGGCAAGTACCTTTCTATTTAAAGAAATTCCTGACTTCTTCATTCCGTCCATAAACTTGCTATAGCTTAATCCATTTACTCTAGCAGCTGCATTTATTCTTGAAATCCACAGCTTCCTGAAATCTCTTTTCTTTGCTCTTCTATCCCTGTATGCATATACCAAGGACTTCATAACAGCCTGATTGGCTAACCTATAGAGCTTGCTTTTTGCTCCAAAATATCCCTTTGCCAGTTTGAGAACCTTTTTATGTCTTGCACGGGTTCTAACCGCACCTTTTACTCTTGACATTGATTAAACCTCCTTCTACTTATATGGAATCAACATTTTAACAGTTGCTGCATTAGCAGGTGATGCAATAGCTGATTTCCTTAAGTTTCTCTTTCTCTTAGTAGTTTTTTTGTTCAAAATATGGCGCTTAAAAGCTTTAGCTCTCTTAACCTTACCAGTCCCAGTCAAACTAAATCTCTTCTTAGAAGAGCTGTGAGTCTTAATCTTAGGCATTTTTATTTTTCCTCCTTAAATCCTATATTACTGCTTTGGGTTAAGTATCATGATCATACTTTTACCTTCAAGCTTAGGCTTTCTTTCAACAATAGCTAAATCCTTGACCGCTTCAGCAAATTTACCGAGTACTTCTTCGCCTAATGAGGTGTAATTCATTTCTCTACCTCGGAATTTTACACTGACTTTAACTTTATCTCCATCTTTCAAAAACTTGCAAGCATTCTTTACTTTAAAGTTAAAATCATGTTCTTCGATAGATGCTGAAAGCCTAACTTCCTTAATGCTTATAACCTTTTGATTTTTTCTTGCTTCCTTATCCTTCTTTGCAAGCTCAAACATATACTTGCCATAGTCCATTATCCTGCAAACAGGCGGAACGGCTTGAGGAGCAATCTTTACCAAATCAAGGTTCTTCGAGTTTGCAAGCTTCTGAGCTTCTTTTGAAGAAATAATTCCGATCATAGTACCATCACTATCAATCAGTCTGACCTCTTTATCCCTGATTTCCTCATTTATCATCAATTCTTCTTTGCTAATAACCAAACACCTCCAAAATAGATTTTACGAACAAATTATACTCGGCAAAAACAAATAAAAGCAGACCTCAATGATCCGCTTTTTTAGCTAAGTTAGACTTACCGATTAACTTTCACTATTAACCCTACAAATAAAAATCTATAAGGTGAGAAGCGGATAACTTCTTCTTTATTTTTCTAAGTGATTATACCAAAATATTCACTGGTATGTCAAGTGTTTTTTATATCTTTATGTCTTAGATTAGCAAAACGTCAATTCTGCCTATGTCATTTAAAATTTTTATTGATATATTTACAAAACTTAAAGTTTATATCATTATATGTCTTGATGTCACAATCTTCATATAATTCCCAATTATCGTCCAAATCCAGATTTACAAAAAACTTGTTTGCATCAAATTCCGCTTGAACCTTTGTTACATAAGCCTCGGTGCAAAACGGCAAAAGTTGCTTGTATACCGATTCCCCACCTATTACAAAAACATCATCAAAGCTATATTGGCCTAACTTATGGTTTAAATCGAAAATTGAACTACATTTAATGACACCGCTTGGATTATATTCTTTATTTCTGCTAAGGACAATATTAGTTCTATCTATTAGAGGCAAACCATCAGGCAGTGATTCAAAAGTTTCTCTCCCCATAACTACTATTTTTCCAAGAGTTGTGTCTTTAAAAAATCTCATATCCTCTGGAATTCTAACTAGAAGTTTTCCATTACAACCTATACCCCAATTTAGATCTACGTTTACTATTGCCTTCATAAAATCACCTTTTTTATGTAGATTATTTCTCATTTCCAATGTAGATTTTACTGTAAATTTATTATTTATTCAATAGTAATAATAATCAATTTAATTTGGCATAATTTTACATATTATCGTAATAACGAACAACATTAATATGCCTTAATATACCTTGTTATGCCTTGTTATGTCTTGTTATGCCTTTACACTATGAAAAATGTATATTATAATTTAAAGAAATATAAACAATAATCTTTGTACATAAACGTCAATATTTATCTTACATTTAGCAGAGTAAATGATATATAAAGATTTAGTATATTTGTTTATAAAATTATATTAAAGGAGTTTTTTTATGCAAATCATTATACCAAGCTATAAAATCGAATCAGAAATTAATGGTGATGAATTATTGCAACAGATTGAAAAGGTTGGTAGAACATGCTATAAAAGTGAAAACAAAATTTCTCCTGATTCAGCAAGGAGTTTTGTATCAAGCCTTATAAAAAATGGTCATGAAGCAATGATTGAGCATAATGCCATTACCGTTAGGTTCATATGCGACAGAGGAGTATCACATGAGATAGTAAGACACAGAATAGCTTCCTTCGGCCAGGAAAGCACCAGATACTGTAATTATAGCAAGGATAAGTTTAACAAAGAAATCAATGTGGTAGATATTACAAGTGCCATACATTTGGATACAAAGGTTAAAGACTTGCCCCCCGAAGCTATTAATGCCATTGTTAGCGAGTGGACTATGGCAATGGAAAATGCTGAAAAGCATTATATGAAAATGATTGAATTAGGAGCAACTCCTCAAATTGCAAGATCGGTGCTTCCTACTTCTGTCAAAACCGAAATAGTAGTTACAATGAATTTAAGAGAATGGAGACATTTCTTTAAGCTTAGAACTCCATTATCTGCCCATCCGCAAATGAGAGAGCTCACTATTCCACTCTTAGAGGATTTTAAAAAGCTTATACCTTGTGTTTTCGATGATATTCTTTATTAAGGGATGATTAAAGACTGCTTAGGTCTATTAAAAATATAACCTCCCGTTTTTTAAAGTGTGTTCACTTAACTCATGAACACACTTTAAAAACGGGAAGCAATTTTTCGATCATTCATTTCGAAATCAATCTTTTTGCTATTTCTCTAACCTTGCCCATTACAAGTTCCTCATCAATTGTGGTAAGAACCCTGTTCTCCATAACTATTTTGCCGTCTATTATACTTGTTTCAACATCGGAACCCTGAACCGAGTATACCACAGCAGCTACAGGATCATTCACCGGACATAGGTGTGGCTTATCCATATCAATAATTATCAGGTCTGCTTTCATACCCTTTTTGATAGCACCTGTAACCCCTTTAAGTCCATTTGCATCAGCCCCGTTTGAAGTTGCCATAGCTATGGCTTCCCTCGCACTTAGTAGAGCCGGTTCGTTTTTATAACCCTTATGCAACAGTGCTGCTATATGCATCTCTTCAAACATATTTAAATTATTATTGCTTGCAGCCCCGTCGGTTCCGATAGTAACATTTATTCCACGCTCCAAAAGGCCGGAAATAGGTGCAATTCCACTGCCTAACTTTAAATTGCTTGTAGGATTATGTGCTACACTAACATTTTTTGCTTTCAATATATCCATATCTTCATCTGTCAGATGTACACAATGTGCTGCGATTACAGGAACATCAAATATACCGGTTTCCAGGCACATCCTCGAAGGAGTAATACCGTGCTTTTCAAGTGACTCTAACAGCTCCCTCTTTGTCTCCTGTATATGTATCTGAATGCCTATTCCCAGATCCTTTGCAATCTGTGCAGACTTTTCCAGCCATTCCCGATTAAAAAGGTAAGTTGAGTGCACCTCAAGGGTCACTATAATCATTCCGTTGTTTTCGTTATGCCAATTATTATAAAAATCATAAACCTTGTCTACTTCATCAATAACCTTATTATCTTCTCCTGCATTGAACTTTATAGGACTTATGGACAGATTTGCTCTGATACCCGATTGCTTGACTGCCCTTGCAACCTCATTCATATCCAGATACATATCTGTAAAAGTAGTTGTACCTGTTTTAATCATTTCTGCTATTCCAAGCATGGCTCCCCAATATATATCCTCCCCTGTCAAACGAGCCTCAACAGGAAAAATATTGTTAAAAAGCCATTCCTGCAGCGGCAGGTCGTTGGCATAGTTTCTCATAATTGTCATACTTGAATGAGTATGGGTATTTATAAGGCCTGGCATCACCAGTTTGTTTTTCCCGTCTATGATCTTCTGAGCCTTGAATTCAGGCTGTATCTCATCAACAGAACAAACAAACTCAATAATGCCATCCTTTATGCCTACAAAACCTTCTTCTATATGAGGATTATTTATCTCACCTGTAATAATGCCTATATTTTTCAACAAAATGTTCATATTTATTTCCCTCATAATCCCTTATAATATAGTTTAATATTTAAGATAGCCATCTGCAAAATCTTTTTTCAAAATCTATATCTCTCCATAGTTTTCCTTGTATCTTGCTTTATACTCATCAATTGTATAAAAATGCTCAGTAGCACCTTTATGCTCAACAGCATAAACAGCGGATATGCTTGCATACCTGCCCATCTTTTCCAGTGAAGCCCCTTCAAGGTATCCTTTTATGAGTCCTGCTCTGAAAGCATCACCTGCTCCCGTTGGATCAACAACTTTCACAGTCTTTGCAACACCCACCTGAACCGCTTGATTCCTGCTGCTAATCAAAGCTCCTTTATCACCCAAGGTTACTATCAACAAATCAACACTGCTTAAAATTTCATCCTTTGAAAGACCGGTTTTTTCCTTCATAAGATCATATTCATACTCATTAAATATTGCAATCTTTGCTCCCATAATACCGCTTGTGAGTTCCTTAGAAGATAACCTGGGTATTTGCATTCCAGGATCATATATATATGACACTCCAAGCTTCTGGCATTCCGTTGCCCATTTAGTCATGGCTTCAGGCTCTGTAGGTGCAATTATAACAAGATATACGCCTGTCAAATCCATATCTATTAATGATAATTTTGGATCTAGAGCCATGGCACCCGGATAAAATCCGGTTATTTGATTATTCTTCACATCAGTTGTAATATAACAGGTTGCTGTATAATCATCTTCAACTATTTTTATATAGCTGGTATCAACGCCATTTTTATCCAGCCAATCCCTGTATTCAAAGAAATCCTTACCTGCAGTACCTAAAATCATAGGCTTCTCACCCAAAAGTGCAAGGCTGTATGCAATATTTGGTGCAGTTCCCCCCTTTACCCTTTTCATACTCTTTACAAGAAAGCTTACATTTAAGGCCTGAATCTTATCAGGCAATATTTGCTCACTGAATAATCCTGGAAAATCCATTATATTATCATATGCTATCGAGCCACAAACCAGTACCTTACCCATTTTAAAACCTCCATAAAATATTATTTCTCAGCAGTTAAAATAAAAATCCCCGGACCTGGTAAGGATTTACCGGATTTCCTAGTGCGGCCGGCAAGCTTCTCAATTCTAATTTTCTTAAACCCGGAAGCTTTAAACCACATTTTCAAATCATCTTCACAAAATCCCTGCCATACATCATGCATCTTTTCCATCAATTCCTTATCAGAATGCTCGTTGTAATCTGCTAAAAATACTTTTCCGCCTGGCTTTAAAATTCTTTTCATCTCTTTTATTGCCATTTCCGGTTCTGATATATGATGCAGATACATACTTGCACATACCACATCCCCGTATGCCTCGGGTACAGGAACGTCAAGACCGTCACTTTCAACAGTTTCAATATTTTTTATTCCCTCATCGCCAGCTTTCCTTTTCAGTTCCTTTAACATTTCTCCGGAAATATCCACAGCGATTACCTTTTTAGCAATCTTTGATACCTCTCTTGAAATATATCCGTCACCTGCACCAAGATCTACGACAAGCATATCATTATTTATTATATCCAGATCAATCAGCTTATTTTTGATAGATTCATCATAATAATCCTGTCTCAATTCTTCCCATTTTGTAGCAACATCATTAAAAAAATCCTTTGTCTCGCCTTCACTTGCAGAATATTGCTGAGAATCTCCAACAGACAGCCAGTTAATAAGTGCCTGCCTGCTAAATCTCCACTCTCTGCCTATTTTTCTTGCAGGTACCTTTTCCTCTTTTAGAAGCTTTATAAACGTCTTAACACTTACACTAAAAAGCTCAGCCGCTTCTTCCATTGTAAGAATTTCCTTTTCCACAACAACACCTCAAATATTTTTCATATATTCAATAACCTTTATAACCAATGAGACAAATTTATTTTCCACATCTCTTGTTGTTTGTATCACTTCTTCATGATTCAATTTTTGGTTTAATATTCCTGCAGCCATATTTGTTATACATGATATTCCTAAAACCTTCATACCTGAATGTACTGCAGTAACAACCTCAGGTACCGTAGACATTCCTACTGCATCAGCACCCAATGCTCTAAGTGCAACTATCTCTGCCGGAGTTTCAAACATTGGCCCCTTTGCGTAGGCATAAACGCCTTTTTTTATTTCTATTCCCAGCTCCGCTCCAACCTTTTCCACCAATTCAACAGTTTCCCTGTCATATGCATTTGACATATCCGGAAATCTTGGACCAAACTCATTAATATTTGGGCCTCTTAGTGCCGAAGGAGCAAACAAACCTATATGATCTGTAATTACCATTATGTCTCCCGGCTTAAAGCTTTTATTTATCCCTCCTGCTGCGTTGGTGACTATTATATTGTTAATGCCCATCTGCTTTAATACCCTTACAGCGAAAACCACCTGTGAAATATCGTATCCTTCATAATAGTGAAACCTTCCCTTTAAAGCCAGTACCTTCTTACCTCCAAGGGAGCCCGCAATCAATTTGCCGGCATGGCCTTCCACCGTTGTAACAGGAAAATTGGGTATATCGGTGTATTCAATCTCTTGCCTTTCTTGTATCCGTTCTGCCAGAGGTCCTAAGCCCGAGCCCAATATTATAGCAATCTCCGGTTTCACGTCTAACTTTGTACTGATAAATTCTGCGGTCTCTTTTATTACACTCACCTTATCATGCATGGCATTGCCTCCAACAAATAAATTTTTAAGTCAGGAATGATTAAACTATCTTTCTGCACTCAAGATAAAAACGTTTTTCTTCTGCTTCTCCCATGGAAAATGTTTTCTTTGGCAGGACTCCATCCAATATAACAGTCTTATAAAGTTCATTTTTGTCCATTACCGGCAGGTAAAAACCTATATTTCCACTTCTGCTGCCTAGAGAATCAACAACTTCTTCTCCGTGTATATAGTCAATCTCCACATTTTTATCTTCAACAATCAGCTGATCGAGAAATAGCTGCAGGGTACCAACCTCAAGGTTACACTTAGGGCATTCAACCTTTAATATGGCAAAGCATGTACCAGCTATAAGCGGAAGGTAATGGGTTCCTTTGTCATTTTCAATACCTGACAGCTTTACTTTCATTTCTTCCTTTGAACTGCATCTTTCAAGCTCTATCTTTGCAGATTCTCCATAAAAACTTTGCATTTTACCGACAAATTCATCAAGTTCAATATTAAAAACCACCCTGTGAATAGGCTCAAACTTAAGGCCCTCATCATGAACATTGACCAGTTCTACTAATGCAAACCTTGCAGGATGAACTTCCCTTTCTTCCTCAGTCAGGGATTCTTTTACATTGTCCCAATGTGCTTTTGCCGAGGCAAGCGAATGATTGCCATCTCCAACTGCAAACAGCAATATGCCCTTTTCATCCCCTACACCATATCTCTTTTTAAATCCTTCGGGATCAGCAAGCTTTTCTATAGAACTTAAAATACTGTGGTTAATATCTTCATCTTCTATTTTATATCCCTTAATATGACCTCCTCCAAGCATTAATTCGAAGTCGTAAAGGCGTGTAAATTTATCTGTCATATCAAATAAGGGCTCAATAACAGTTCTACCGGGATCATCTATCAGTACCATTATGTGTGGCAATTCCAAACTTGCATTTTGCCTTATTTTTATTCTTGGCGGAAGTCTGTTGATATCTGTACGTTCTGTAGCTCTTATTAAGGATTGGGATCCTTCGTTGTAATTATACTTTTCCAGATCCATAAGAACAATTAGGCCTTTTCTTGAATTGGCATGGGAAGTTTTTCTATCTATAAGGATAAAACCCGGTTTCTGCTCTTGTAATACGCCATTTTTAACATATTCAATCATATTTCTATTTATTTCGTTGATTTTACTGACCTCTTCAGCTTTTCCCAAATATACCTCCGGAAGAATCAACTTTAAAGTAGATGGACTCTCTCCCACAATTTGTTCTGCCTTTTGCCAGTATTCAGGTTGTGATGAATACTGATCACAGGCAACTACCGCCCATTTTTCCATGTCATACTCTTTTGCAGGCATCAGCACTGTAGGAATCCTTATCCCTAACTTTTCATATAAGCTATACATTTTATCGCTCCTCAACATCTTTATTTCATTTGCATTGCAAAAAACACCAACTTAAATTAAGCTTTGTATTTTCATATCCTTAACACACTATAATAATTTTTTATATAAATTAAAGATTATTTATATAATCTTATATAAAAATGCAATTCTAGTCAAATCCTTTATAATGAATTTTTTTATATGAACATTGAAATAATAAAAATAATAAGAAATATATAAAAATTAATATTGATTTTTATGCAGGAGGGCATTTTGGAAAGATATAGCGAGGTAATGGGATTACCTGTAATATGTGTTGATAACGGAAAAAAAATAGGCTCTGTATGTGATTTGGTTTTCTTCCCTAAAAATAAAAAAGTTAGAGCCATTTTGCTTGAACAAACCGGATGCCATATCAGCAAGAAAGCAATACTGCTTGAAGATCTCTTAAGTATGGGTAAAGATGCTGTAATTATCAGTGATTGCTCGTGCACCAAAAAGATTAGGGAGCTGGAAAAAGACGAAAACTTAGGTAAAAAAGGCAGCCTGATTGGTCTGCGTATATACTCAAAGTCAGGTGAAGATTTCGGAACCGTTAAAGATATACTATTCGATTATAGAACAGGCACCATTGAAGGCCTTGAGATCTCAAACTGCCTTGTTTACGACATTATGCAGGGTAGAAACATAATCCCGTTATTCGGCAAGGTTGAGTTTAGCGAAGAAAACATATTAGTTGCTAATGAGGCCATCGACGAAATGCAAAATACAGGTGGCGGTCTTATAAAAAAGCTGCTTCCTAATGAAAGTTATGAAAAGAGGTGAAAATATGAGAGGTTTTACAAGAGGATTGTTAGTAGGAAGTTTAATCGGTGCATCCATCGGAATGATGAAAAATTCAGATTTGATGAAACCTAGAAGCAGAAGGCGTATGATGAGAACCGGAAGGAATATGGTTCGAAGGACAACTCACGCTATGGGTGATTTGATAGATTTATTTAGATAATTAAAATTTTTTACAATTATTAAAAGATGATGCCGGACTGTGATCTTATATTATACTACCCTTAATATTACAGTCCGGTAGATATATAAGGTGGAATATAATGCATTCTAAAAGAAAAATATTAATATTCATTGTTCTAATAATATTATTGACTTTGTCATGCTTGTTCATAATAAAGAATATAGATAATATTATAGATATTATCATTCCTTTTTTTATTGCCATAATAATTGCTTACACCCTAAAACCGCTGGTATTGAAGCTGGAAACCAAAAATATACCCCGTTCATTAAGCATAATTTTAATTTATATTGTATTAACCTCGGTGATAATTGTTACAACAGTTTTTATTATTCCTGAACTCATCGCTAATACTAAGGATATTATGGACAAATTGCCTGAGTTTACAGGCAAATATCAAAAAGTATTTAATAGCTACATATCCAATATTAAGTCAAGTAAATGGTCACCAGAAATAAAAAATGCAATACTCAATGAGATTCAGAATGGTTCAAGCAAATTAGAGGACTTCATAATGGGTACTCTCTCAAAAGGCTTAAATACTACCATGAAAGCAGTTACTATATTCTTTGACCTTACACTGTCACTGATTATTGCATACTATTTTATAAAGGACTCCAAATCTTTCAGGGATGGCTTCCTTGCTCTTGTCCCAAGAAAATGGCGTAATGGACTAATTAATACAGGACGGGAAATTAACCAGGTTTTATCTAATTTTATTCAAGGACAGCTTCTTACTGCACTTATTGTAGGAGTATTAGAAGCATTAGGACTCCTTATTATTAATTCCAAGTATCCTTTTATACTGGGTTTGATCGGCGGTATAGCAAATATTATACCTTACTTTGGGCCTTTCTTAGGCTGCCTGCCTGCCGTTGCATTGGCTTTAATCGAATCCCCTTTGAAGGCATTTTGGACCATTGTTGTCTTCTCTTTGGTTCAACAAATCGATAATGCTTTCATATCGCCCAAAATAATTGAAGGAAAACTTGGCCTACATCCACTAACAACAATTGTTGCTGTCCTTATAGGCGGCCAGTTTTTCGGCATTATCGGAATGCTTGTTTCCGTCCCCATATTTGCAATTATTAAAGTTATTTTAAAAAGGTCGGTTGAAGCAATAGTATAATTTCTCGTCAGTCTTGACACTAAAGTCCATCTTTTATATATTTAATTATATATAATCAAGGAAGTAATTCTTTAATAATTCCTTAATATAAGAATACTTGAGAGGAAGAATAATAATGCAAAAATTAGGTCTAAATGAGCTGCGAGAAAGATATTTAAGTTTTTTTGAAAGCAAAGGGCACTTACGTCTACCCAGCTTTCCACTTGTTCCTCAGAATGATGCAAGTCTCTTACTTATAAATTCGGGTATGGCTCCTTTAAAGCCCTACTTTACAGGAAAAGAAGAGCCTCCCAGAAAAAGAGTCACCACCTGCCAAAAATGTATCAGAACACCTGATATTGAAAATGTAGGAAAAACTGCAAGGCATGGTACTTTCTTCGAAATGTTAGGCAACTTTTCCTTTGGAGACTATTTTAAAAATGAAGCTATTCCATGGGCCTGGGAGTTTGTTACGGAAGATTTGAAGATACCTGTAGAAAGGCTTTGGGTGTCAATTTATGAGGATGACGATGAGGCCTTTGAAATATGGACCAAATCCGTCGGCATACCTGCAGAAAAAATAGTTCGTTTGGGTAAGAAGGATAACTTTTGGGAGATTGGTACAGGTCCCTGCGGTCCCTGCTCTGAAATATATTTTGACAGGGGTGAAGATAAAGGTTGCGGCAGTCCCGATTGCAAAGTTGGATGCGACTGCGACAGATATATAGAGTTCTGGAACCTGGTTTTCACACAGTTTAACAGGGACGATGAAGGCAACTATACCAGACTTGAAAATCCCAATATCGACACGGGAATGGGGCTTGAAAGGCTTGCTTGCATCATGCAGGATGTAAATAACCTTTTTGAGGTTGATACTGTAAGAAATGTTCTTAACAATGTATGCAGCATTGCAGGTGTTAAATACGGTGACAACAGCAAGACAGATGTATCGATAAGGGTTATTACCGACCATATCAGAAGCACAACCATGATGGTTTCAGACGGTGTTATACCTTCTAACGAAGGAAGGGGTTACGTCCTAAGAAGGCTCTTAAGAAGGGCTGCAAGGCATGGTAAGCTTCTTGGGATTGAAGGACAATTCCTTTATAAACTTGCAATGATAGTGATAAACGAATCAAAAGAAGCATACCCCGAGTTGCTTGACAAAGCTGAATATATTCAGAAGGTAATAAAGATAGAAGAAGAAAAATTCCAGCGTACTATCGACCAGGGACTAATAATATTAAATGGCTTTATAGATGAGTTAAAATCAAACAGTGAAAAAGTACTTTCAGGTGATAAGGCATTTAAGCTTCATGACACCTTCGGTTTCCCATTTGATCTTACACGTGAGATTGCAGAGGAAAATGGTTTTTCTGTAAATGAAGATGAATTTAAGGCTGAAATGGAAAAGCAAAGAACAACAGCTCAAAATGCACAGGGTAACAAAGACGGTGCCGGATGGGATGAAAGTATCTATTCAACACTTGATAAGGCAATCAAAACTGAGTTCGTAGGATATAGCAATTTGGAGTGCGATTCTAATGTTATGTTCATTGTGAAGGAGGGCCAACTGGTTGACAACATTCAAGAAGGCGATGAAGCAGTTATAATCCTTGATAAGACTGCCTTCTACGGTGAAAGCGGTGGTCAGGCAGGTGATACAGGTTACCTGCAAACGAAAAATGCTGTTTTCAATGTTAAAGATTGTAAAAAGACTGCAGATGGAAAGTTCCTGCATATTGGAGTTATAGAGAAGGGCCTCTTAGAAAAAGGATCAGTTGTAACTACAAAGGTTGATTCGGTAAGCAGAATGTCAACAGCTCGAAACCACACTGTTACCCATTTATTGCAAAAGGCTCTTAGAAATGTGTTGGGAAGCCATATAAATCAGGCCGGTTCGCTGGTAGAACCCAATAGACTCAGATTTGACTTCTCACATTTCTCCCCTGTTACTGATGAAGAACTGGAGAGAATTGAAAATGAAGTAAATGAAAAAATACTTGAAAACCTTCCTGTAACTGCAACAGAAATGAGTCTTGATGAAGCAAAGAAATCAGGTGCCACAGCGCTGTTCGGCGAAAAGTACGGCAGTACCGTAAGAGTGGTTAAGATCGGTGATTACAGCATGGAATTATGCGGAGGTACTCACCTTTCCATGACATCTCAGGCATCACTTATAAAAATTGTCAGTGAAAGCGGTGTTGCAGCCGGTGTAAGGAGAATTGAAGCACTTACAGGTTTAGGTGCAATTCAATACTATACTCAGAAAGAAAAACTTTTAAACGATGTTGCTTCAGCATTAAAATCCAATCCTGCTGACTGTATAAAAAAAGTTGAAATATTATCAAATGAAATAAAAGTCGCACAGAAGGAAATCGAACAGCTTAGAAATAAACTCGTATCAGGTTCAATTGATGATATCCTATCAAATGCAGTTGATGTTAAGGGAGTAAAGGTTATAACAGCTAAGTATGACGGTCTTGATATGGACGCACTCAGAAGCACTTCCGATATGCTGAAAAACAAGATCGGCTCAGGTGTTGTTGTAATAGCCTCTAATTATGAGGACAAGGTAAATTTTGTTGTCACAGCAACAAAGGATTGTCTCTCCAAAGGTATCCACTGCGGTAATATCATCAAGGAAACCGCTAAAATAGCAGGCGGTGGCGGCGGTGGACGCCCAGATATGGCCCAAGCCGGCGGTAAGGATACATCTAAGATAAAAGATGCATTAGAACACAGCATAAAAGTAATTGAATCACAGATTAAAGAATAAATAAAAATATCTTCCCCTCAGAACAAACATATGGGGGAAGTTATTTCTTTAACATATCTATATTAAATGCGATTAATCTTTTACATTTATCTTCTGCTAAATGTAAGATTAATAACGTATTTAATATAAATGAGTATAATTTAAATAAAACTACAGGAGGACTCTAATATGAACGATTGTATATTTTGTAAAATTATAAATAAGGAAATTCCTTCAACGGCAGTTTATGAAGATGACAATGTCTATGCTTTTAAAGATATAAACCCGGTAGCTCCTGTTCATGTTTTGATTGTACCAAAACAGCATATTTCAAATATGAATGAAGTTAATGAAAGCAACTCATCTTATTTGATAGACATTCATATGGCAGCAAAAAAAATAGCAGCGGATCTAGGAATAAAAGACAGCGGCTTTAGATTAATAAATAACTGCGGTACAGACGGAGGTCAAACAGTCTTCCATTTACATTATCATTTGATTGGTGGAAAAAATTTAGGGCCAAACTTATTGTAATTTCCTTAAATATTATATATAATGTTATGTACTGTTAATACCAATCTTTGTCTGTTGGTATTATAGAATAATTTATGTTGATTAGTTTAATAGAAATTTTCTACAAGGTGAATAAAAGCCACAATTCCTTGAAATAGGGCTGGTTTAGTACTAAATTTCTATTGACTTTATTTTGGTAGTTGAGATATAATATAATATGTGCTTCACTTTGTCTTATTCCCATTAATAGACAGAATAGTGATAAAAGCTTATTCTTGGCACAATTGCTACCATCGGAGGGAGGGAAATGCATGTCTGAAGTAAGGGTTAAGGAAAACGAATCCCTAGAAAGTGCTCTTAAGCGGTTTAAAAGACAATGCGCAAAAGCTGGCGTATTATCTGAAATCAGGAAAAGGGAGCATTACGAAAAGCCTAGTGTTAAGAGAAAGAAAAAATCCGAGGCTGCAAGAAAAAGAAAATTTAAATAAGCCATTAAATAGGAGGCTATCTTATGTCCCTTAAGGAAACACTGCTTGAAGATATGAAAACTGCCATGAGGGAAAAGGACACTCTTAAGAAAAATGCTATCCAGATGGTCAGATCAGCAATTCTTCAAGTGGAAAAAGACTGTAAAATCACCCTTGATGATGATAGTATAATTGATGTTATTGGCAAAGAAGTCAAAAAGAGAAGAGATTCCCTTTCTGAATTCGAAAAAAGTGGCAGACAGGATCTTATCGATAATCTTAAGACTGAAATAGATGTTTTAATGAAATATCTACCTGAACAGCTATCCGAAGAAGAACTTGAAAACATTGTTAAAGAGACAATTCAAGAAACAGGTGCTTCATCAATAAAAGAAATTGGCAAAGTTATGCAAGCTGTAATGCCAAAAGTTAAGGGTAGAGCTGATGGAAAGATCATTAATCAGATAATTAAAAAGATTCTAGCATAAAGCTCGAGTAATATCGAGCTTTTTTAATGTCTATAATATGCTATTTGGTGATCATTGACTGAAAAATCAAATACATCCCCCTATTATTTAGGAGGATGTATTTTTTCTATCTTCGCTTTAGTTATTAGCAAATGCCCTTAATTAAAAAACTCTCTGTATAATACCTTTATAGCCACTTCACATTCATTTGATCTAACACCAAACATCATGCTAACCTCAGATGAACCCTGGTTTATCATTTCAATGTTTACTCCCGCTTTTGACAAAGCATTTGTTGCCCTAGCTGCCAAGCCAACTGTATTCCTCATCCCCTCTCCCACTACCATAACAAGTGCGAGATTTGGTACAATCTCAATATCATCAACTTCTAATTCATTTTTAATTCGATCTATTACCAGCTTTTCCTTTTCTTTGGTCAGTTCCTTAGTCCTTAAAACAACAGACATGTTATCAATCCCCGAAGGAACATGCTCATATGATAATCCTTGTTCCTCTAATATTTGAAGAACTTTGCGGCCAAATCCCACTTCCCTGTTCATCATATATTTGCTTATGTATAGAGTACTAAACCCTACATCTCCAGCTATACCTGCAACATGTTCACTATCAACGCTTCTCTCCTTGACAATCATTGTCCCGGATGCATTAGGATTGTTTGTATTCTTAATGCACACAGGAATACCTTTTCTATAGACAGGCTCAAGAGTTTCTTCATGAAGTACGGAAAATCCTGCATAGGATAATTCCCTCATTTCTCTGTACGTAAATACACTTATAGCTTTTGCATCAGGTACTATATTGGGGTTTGCAGCAAAAACCGAGTCAACATCGGTAAAGTTCTCATAAACATCCGCACTTACAGCAGCTGCCAAAATGGAGCCGGTTATATCAGAGCCTCCTCTCGGGAAGGTTACCACATCTCCTGCTTTAGAGTAGCCGAAAAATCCGGGGAATATAATGATTCCCTTGTAATCATTAAGTGCTTTCAAATTATCGAAAGATTCAGGCAAAACCCTTGCATTTCCGAACTCATCACTTAAGAAAAGCCCTGCATCTTTTGGATTTACATACTTTGCATCATAGCCTTTGCTTTTTAAGTATGCAGCAACAACCTTTGCCGAATTATCTTCTCCAGCAGCCTTCAAAAGATCCATAAACATGCCTTCATGGGTTACCGGACCTGATAAACGTTTCTTCATATCATCCGCTATAACTTCAGTTATACTGCCATCCAGACCTAATCCTTTAGCAATATCATCAAACCTTGCGATAACAGCATTCATTTCATCAACTGCCTCGCCTGTTTTTATATATTTCTGTGCACAACTGATAAGCAAATCGGTAACCTTTATATCTTCCTTAGAACGCTTGCCTGGAGCTGAAACAACAGCAAGCTTTCTTTCCGGGTCAGATGTTATTATATCGCATACTTTCATTATCTGTTCAGCTGATGCCAGGGATGTTCCACCAAATTTACATACTTTCATTTATTTTCCTCCCAGTTCCTAATCATTCCAAAACTTTAAATTTTTCAAATGTCTAGCTTTCCAAAACTCTTATAAAACCGGCAACTCCTTTTATACAAGAGTTGTCAACTAATCTCTTCACCTTTTCCTTTATTGCACCTTCAGCTTCTTTTTCAGAAATAAACGCCAATTCCTCTTTCGCTGCTCTCATTTCAGAAGGTAACCATTCTACTTGCCCAAATGTTATTTTAACAAGCTCCTCAGCCTCATCACGGGATGTTACCTTTAATCTTATATAGAAACGTGTTTCCATTATATTGGAATCCATTATATTTTCATTTTCACTTATGGTCCATATATTTTTACCGTTGTTATCCTTATGTTTTACAGCATCAATTATATCTGCAACAACTGCACTGGCAGTAGGCAGTTTCCCTGCTCCACGGCCATAAAACATTGCATCTCCTATAGCGTCTCCCTTGACAACGATTGCATTAAATACATCTTCTACATTTGCAAGAGGATGATTTTTATTTACAAATGCAGGACCAACTGATGCATAAATTTTTCCGCCTACCTTTTCACTTCTTCCAATCAGCTTGATGACTGATCCCGATATATCTGCATAATGCATGTCAGCAAGGGTAAGCTTCGTTATTCCCTCAGTACAAATCTTACTATAATCTACATATTCATTATAAGCAATAGAAGATAATATTGCTATTTTTCTACAAGCATCATGTCCTTCAATATCTGCTGTGGGATCCGCTTCAGCATATCCTTTTTGCTGTGCCTCCATCAAAGCTGTTTCAAAATCCTTGCCATGCCTGTTCATCTTTGTAAGGATATAATTTGTGGTTCCATTTAAGATACCGGTAATTGCGTTTATCTCATTGGCAGCAAGACAATTATTCAAAGGCCTTATAATTGGAATGCCGCCTCCAACACTAGCCTCAAAATGATAATGAACATTATTTTCTGCAGCCATCCTAAGAAGCTCAGGTCCATGAGCTGCAACCAATTCCTTATTGGATGTTATAACATGCTTTCCTTTGGACATAGCCTTTTTGGTAAACTCGTAAGCAACACCTTTACCACCAATTGTTTCCACCACAATGCTAATTGATTCATCATTAAATACATCATCAGAATTCTTTGTCAAAAGTTCCTTGTCAGGACTGTCAGCAAAGTCACGTATATCCAATATCTTTTTGACACATATTTCTTCACCGGCTCTTTGGCTTATACTGAGCCTGTTTTTCTTTATAACTTCCACAACTCCCGATCCAACTACTCCATATCCTAAAACTGCAACATAAATCATATAAACCTCCTATCACTCTCTAGCAAGGATCTCCTGACGACGAACCCCTTCTATTTTTCCAATATCATCCATAAAATCTTTAATATCCTTAATCATACCGGCTGTCTCAATAGATATTGTAACATCTGCGAGACCATTAATCGGTATATTTTGATTGATTGTCAAAATATTAGCCTTAGCTAAGGCTATCTGATTAATTATACTTGACAAAACACCCGATAAATCTTCTACTACAAAAAACAAGGTCATAACCTTACCCCTTGAAATCTCATAAAAAGGGAAAACATAGTCTTTATACTTGTAAAATGCACTTCTGCTTATCCCAACCTCTTTTACAGCTTCGTTAATAGATTTTATCTTTCCTTTGCCAAGTATCTGCTTTACCTCAATCACCTTGGAAAAAACCTCAGGAAGTACTGAAGTATCAACCAGTAAATATGTTGAATCCTTATTCATACATTTCGTCACCGTCCTCAATAGACGCACATTTGTTTTCCTACGGTGTAATTATAATAACATATTAATTAAGTAAATTCAATAGGCCAATTTAATTTTGAAGATATTATTAATGATAAAAAATAAAAGAAGATGCCTTCAAAAGGCAGCCTCTTTTTAGTATTATCTACATTAAATACGTTATTAATCTTACATTTAGCAGAAGATAAATGTAAAAGGTTAATCGTATTTAATCTAAATTTATTTAAATATAATTTCTAAATCTTCAGTATCTTTTCTACTTCCTCTTTCATATTTTCCTTTGCACAAACGGTTTTATGCTTTACATCTCTCTTGTCAAGATCCTTAAGCCCTGCCGGAATAGAAAGACCGCACCTATCAGCAAGTATTTTCAATAATTCGAATTCACTCTTGCCAGCTATGCTCTCTTCACCGAAAATGGCTTTCACAACACTGTCATTAAATTTGAAGGGACTTGCAGTTGAGACAATAACCGTCTTTGTCATATCACCTGTAGATATGACATACTTGTCATAAACATCTATTCCCACTGCAGTATGGGTATCAACAACATAATTATATTCATTGTAAATACATTCTATAGTTTTTAGTGTATCTGCTTCACTTGAAAATCCACCCCAAAAGTATTTGGAAATTTTCTTCTTGGTATCGTGATCAACTGTGTAGATGCCATCGTCCTTTAATGATTTCATCCACTCATTTACCAACCAGGAGCTGTGTTCTGTTATTTCATATAACAGCCTTTCAAGGTTACTTGATATTAAAATATCCATAGACGGCGAACTAGTCTTTTTAAACTCTCTTTTCCTGTCATACACTCCCGTATTTATAAAGTCAGTGAGTACATTATTCTCATTTGATGCACATATCAGCTTGTTAACAGGAAGTCCCATTTCCATTGCGTAGTACGCTGCCAAAATATTTCCGAAATTACCTGTAGGCACAACAAAATTAACTTTCTCTCCTGCTTCAATTTCATTTCTCTTTAAAAGATCTGCATAAGAGGAAAAATAGTAAACAATTTGTGGCACAAGCCTTCCCCAATTTATTGAGTTAGCAGAAGAGAACTTATAGCCGCCCTTCCCCATCCTATCATTCATCTCATTATCAGTAAATATAGCTTTAACTCCATTTTGTGCATCATCAAAATTTCCATGGACACCTATGGAATATGTGTTTTTTCCATCCTGAGTTACCATTTGCATCTTCTGAACATCACTCACACCAGCATCCGGGAAAAACACAATTACTCTGGTACCATTAACATCTTTAAATCCTTCTAATGCAGCTTTACCTGTATCACCGGATGTGGCAACAAGAATAACCGTTTCGTCAGTCTCACCTGTTTTTTCAACTGCCTTAACCATGAAATGTGGCAAAATCTGAAGTGCCATATCTTTGAATGCACAAGTAGGTCCATGCCACAATTCAAGCACATGAACATTATCATTCAGCTTTATAACAGGAGCTATATCATCTGTACCGAACTTTTCTTTTGTATATGCAGAATTTACACATTGTTTAAGTTCATCTATGGAATAATCGTCAAGAAAATGCTTAAGAATGAAAACAGCCCTTTCTTGATAACTCATATGGACCAAATTATATATTTCTTCAGGGCTAAGCTTAACCGGGGTACTAGGAACAAACAACCCTCCGTCAGGTGCAATACCCATTTTAATAGCCTGTGCAGATATTATAGACTTAAGACCTCCTCTTGTACTTTCGTATAACATATTATTCCCCCTAATTTTGATCATATATGCTTATGTAATAAGCATACTCATTACAGCAGTATTTTATTTTAAAGTTCCTTATTATAATAATACAAAAAACATAAAAAATAAAGGAATTTTTATATTTGCCTATTTGAATCTTGGGATATTCCAAAAATTTCTTAGGTTAATTCATTAATGCAAAAAAATCAGTAAATCACCTTAATGGATAACGACGAAACCTTGCATACCTTAATCTCCCATTGAATTCTATCTTGCCAATTAATACAGCTGCGGCACTTTTTCCTTGATTGAACAAATATTCTTTATCTTCTTCCGTTAAGTTGAAATCAAGACTAGAAACATTTCCCGTTGCTATCTTAGCCAAAAACTTATTTTCATAGTTTTTTGTTTTTGGAATACCTATATCATGAACAGCAGAAATTAAAGATTTCAGTATGTTTAAAGGAGTATCCAAACTGAAAAACTTCTTTTTCTCATCTCCGTCAAGACTAAACCCTAAAGTCTTTAACTTATTATCATCTCCCACCATCCATATAGGATAGTTATCAAAAACGCCCCCATCAACTATATTATAGACCTTCCTATTCCTTCCACTTCCAATAGATATTTCAACAGATTTAAAAGCAAACGGAACACTTGCACTCATCCTGATTGCCTTCGCAACCTCCAACTTATCAGGATTGATCTGGTAAAACTCTATATCATCAGGCAAAACCAATGCCTTTCGTCTTGTGGCATCAACAGCTAAGAACCTCGCCCTATAACCATTTGGATTGCAACTATCAACTATTCCGCCTCTCAAATCTCCAAAGGTTTTTATTCCCTTCTTTAACAGATTGCTGTAAATCCATTCTTCGAGATAATCACCGTCAAAAAGGCAACCTTCTTTGCTGTAAAGAGAAACATTCTTTATAATATCTCCTCTAAAGTTGATATCCGGGTTTTCACTTTCGTACTCGTTTGATCGTCGCCGACTCTTGCTTAGAAAATCTATAACAGAATTATTATCTTTTCTGTTCTGACTTCTCCATTCCACGAAATCAGCAACTACCGAAACTAATTTAGGAATATCCTCCATTTTTATTCTTCCAAAATCAAGACCTGCCAGTATTTCCTTTAAATCTTGTGCCTTATACCCCGCAGCAATAAGTGACCCTGCAATAGCACCAGCCGACACTCCTGCTATGTTTCCAAAGGTATAGCCATTTTTCTCAACTACTTCATAAGCACCTGAAAAAGCAATACCCTTTACGCCACCACCGCTTAAAACCAAATTATACATCCTATTAATTTTGTTAACATTATTCACTTTATATCAATCCAGAAAATTAATCTCTTATATAATATATTATTTTTGTATGATAAATGCTTAATTTGATAGATTTGTAATTTCATTTATTCTTGCCTGGGCATAATAGGCTACTTGGCTTTTTGGATATGATTTTACCACAGTCTGAAACAATTCAAGTGCTTCCTTAGTATTGTTTATACCCTTATAAGCTACACCGAGCTTATATAATGCACTATCCATGTATGGCCACTGATCACCATAGAGTCTTACTTTATTGAGTTTCTCAATAGCCTCATTATATTTTCTGCTGTTGCAAAGACTATATCCCTGGTTATAAACAGCATTTGCTGCTTTTGGAACAATACTTTGAAAAAGTTTGTCATATTTTTGCTTGTCTTCATCACTAAACTTTACATCTTTCATAAGAATCAATATATCTGCAGCAGCTTCATAATTCTTTGAGTTTGACAATATTTCAGCTTCATTGAGCTTCTTTATGCTATTGTTATAATCAAGCTCTTTCTCAAGCAGAACGTTATTGCTTTTTAATTCTTCATAATCCTGCCTTAGCTTATCAAGACTATTGTTTAGTTCTATTACTTGTTTATTTAATTCACTGATGGTTTCAGCCTGTACATCATCAACATTATTAACCGGTGAAGAGTCTGTTTTATTTAAATAAGCCGGTATACTGCACAATAACACAATAATTGCACCTACCAGCCCACAGCATATGTATTTTATTATGTTACCCTCCGGCAAAGTAAGCCTTCCGTTTGTATTTTTGTGGTAATTATTTAGCTTTGTATTGTCTTCATTAACAGGGGGCTGTTTATAAGTAGAAATTTTTATCTCTTTTTTTGAAAGAGACGTTTCCATATCTTTCATAAATTTATGCAGCTTTGTTGTTTTTACATTATTACCTTTTATTTCTAAAAGTTTCTCGTATACAGACTTGGCATTATTATAATCATTAATGTATAAATAACAAATCCCCAGCAAATCCATCGCTTGATAGAATACAGGGTTTAAGGATATGGATTTCTTTAGCTCTATTATAGCCATGTCTTCGCTTTTAGCTCTAATACTGTCTAAAGCCTTATTATAAAGGTTTATAGCGTTCCTTACATTATCCGGGACAATCCCATCTTTATACTCCAATGCCTCAGTGTCAATATGGGTATAACCTTCAAGCTCCTGCTTTAAATCAATCAATTCATTCCCTCCCCTCCTATATATTTCACTGCAATAGTATATATACATAAAGCCTATTAATTTTATATATATTAAATACGATTAATCTTTTACATTTATCTATCGCAAAATTCCGGTAAAGCGTTCGTTATTTTGCTCTGCTAAATGTAATATTAATAACGTATTTAATATAGAATGCATCTGCTATAATTTTTTGACACCAAAGTACTTCCGTATTTGCCCAATATAATATAATGAGCCATAAGCACAAATTATGCTGTCTTTAGTAACTATTTTAATGCTATTACTTATAGCTTCTTCAATTGTATCACTCACACTGACATTATTACAATAGTCTCTTAATATTATAGCCAAATCCTGACTTTCCATACCTCTATCATTTTGAGGCTTCACAGCAATAAACTCTGATGCAATTGGTATTAAAGGCTCTATGATGGATTTGTAATCCTTGTCCTTTAACACCCCAATAATAACCAACATTTTCTTTCCTGGGAAATATTTCTTGAGATTACCTGCAAGAGTTACAGCCCCTTCACTATTATGTGCACCATCTATCAAAAAAACAGGATCATTGCATACCATCTCCAACCTACCTGGCCACATAGCCTTCATAAGTCCCTTGTCAATAGTAACCTCGCATATTCTGTCAAAACCTTTTTCTTTAAGAATTTTAACGGTTTCAATTGCCGTTACTGCATTTGCAGCTTGATGTTCACCAGGAATACGTATTTTATACCTTCCGTATTTTTTGTGTAAAAAGCTGCTTCCGCTTATGCTCGATTCAAGTATCTCAAAGTCAGACAAAAGTATTCTATTAAGCCTTGATTTTTTGTCATAACATACCCTTTCAAAAACTTGTAAGGCTTCATTAGCCTGTGGATACAATACAACATCAGTATTTTCCTTTATAATTCCAGCCTTTTCATAAGCAATCTTTTCCAATGTATCACCTAATATATTCATATGGTCATAGCTTATTGTTGTAATAACTGCAGCTAAAGGACATTCAATCACATTTGTTGAATCAAACCTGCCTCCAAGACCTACTTCCAATACGACTATATCACAGCCCTTTTCAAAAAAATACTGAAATGCAATTGCCGTAACAATTTCAAACTCTGTTGGATGATTGCCTCCATTTTCTATAAGTTGTTCAACCTTTTCCTTAACAAAGACCGTTATTCTCGCTACATCGGTTTCTGATATTTCTTCACTGCCTATTTTTATTCTTTCAGTGAACCTTTCCAAATATGGCGATGTATATATACCTGTTTTATATCCTGATTCCATAAGGATACTGCTAATAAAAGCTACAGTTGATCCTTTACCGTTTGTGCCTGCTACATGGACAAATTTTAAATTCTTGTGAGGATCTCCCATTAATTGAAGAAGTGCAGCTATATTTGCAAGTCCTAATTTTACTCCGAATTTCAGAGTTCCATGGATATAATCCAAAGCTTCTGTATAGTTCATTGATTTCTCCCCAATCTACAAGTAAAGATGTATCACATGGATACCCATATGATACATCTTTGAATTTCTGCTATGCAATCATTTCCTGTAATCACTTCCAGCAATCATTTCCTAATTTTTGCCGCAGCACTTTTTATATTTCTTGCCGCTTCCACATGTGCACGGATCGTTAGCTCCAACCTTTGCACCCTTTGAAACAGCCTTTTTAGGTTCATCACCATGGCTGGCATTTGTTGGCTCCGCTACCCTTTCTCTCTCAACATTTTGATCTTTTTCTATATGTGTATTCAATATTAGCCTTAATGCATCTTCCTGAATGTTCTTAATCATTTCCTCAAACATTTCAAAGCCTTCGAACTTATATTCCACAACAGGGTCTCTTTGACCAAATGCACGAAGACCTATTCCATGCTTTAACTGCTCCATGGCATCTATATGATCCATCCATTTTTGATCAACAACCCTTAAAAGTATTACCCTTTCCAATTCACGCATGAAATCAGATCCAAGTTCTTCTTCTTTACCTTCATACCTCTTTGTCATAAGCTCTATTATTTTGTCGTATACATCTTCCTTAACCATTCTTTCCATCTCTTCTTTAGTAGGCTTTATTTCGCCCTTAGAAAGAAATCCGCTTGACAAAAAGCTATCTATAGCTTCCCAATCCCACAAATCAGGATGAGGCGTTTCCGTACAATAGAGCTTGGCAACACTCTCCGCCAACCCTTCAATCATTTTAGTATAATTATCTTTAAGATTATCTCCATTCAATACCTGGCTTCTTTGTCCATATATAACTTCTCTCTGTTTATTCATAACATCGTCGTACTGCAATACATGCTTTCTAATCTGGTAGTTCTTTCCTTCTACTCTTTTTTGTGCATTTTCAATTGCACCTGAAAGCATTTTATGCTCTATGGGCTGATCCTCTTCAAGTCCTAACGCGTTGACAAGACCTTTTATCCTGTCAGTACCAAAAAGCCTCATAAGATCATCTTCTAACGATATATAAAACCTGGAAGCACCAATATCTCCCTGACGGCCGGCACGACCACGCAACTGGTTGTCAATACGCCTTGATTCATGCCTTTCGGTACCCATTATGAAAAGTCCGCCTGCATCATATACTTCATCTCTTTCTTTTTCTATTTGTTTCTTAAACTTTTCATTAAGCTCACGGAATGTCTTTCTAGCATTTAAAATAACCTCGTCCTTAGTCTCACTATAGCTTGTTGATTGACTTATAAGCTCCTCATCAAACCCCTGCTTTCTCATTTCCTGCTTCGCCATATATTCAGCATTACCGCCTAACATAATGTCGGTACCTCTACCAGCCATGTTTGTAGCTATTGTAACGGCACCTTTTCTTCCTGCCTGGGCAATAATTTCAGCTTCTCGATCATGATACTTTGCATTTAATACCTCATGCTTTATTCCGCGTCTTCTAAGCATGCTGCTCAATAACTCCGATTTCTCAATGGAGATAGTACCGATCAATACCGGCTGCCCTTTCTTATTGCACTCCACAACATCATTTATAACTGCATTGAACTTGCCGACTTCAGTTTTGTATACACTATCGGAATAATCCTTCCTTCTTAGCTGCTTATTAGTAGGAATAACTATTACATCAAGCTTGTAAATATCTTGAAACTCCTGCTCTTCTGTCTGTGCAGTACCGGTCATACCGGAAAGTTTTTTGTACATTCTGAAGTAATTCTGGAATGTTATGGTAGCAAGTGTTTTGCTTTCTCTTTCTACCTTTACACCTTCCTTGGCTTCTATAGCCTGATGCAAACCGTCACTATACCTTCTTCCATACATGAGACGACCTGTAAATTCATCAACAATAATTATTTCGCCGTCTTTTACAACATAATCCCTATCTATTTTCATGAGACCATGAGCTTTAATTGCCTGGTTTATATGATGGGAAATAGTTAAATTTTCAGGATCCGACAGGTTGTCAAGCATAAAATATTGTTCTGCTTTCTTTACTCCATTTGCTGTCAAGTTAGCTGTATGAGCCTTTTCATCAACTATATAATCCTCTTCTATATCGTCATTATGCTGTTTATCATCGGTTTGTGTAAACACCTTCGCTTTAAGCCTTGAAACAAAGGAGTTTGCCCTTTTATAGAGGTCTGTTGACTTGTCCCCTGCACCTGATATTATAAGCGGAGTTCTCGCTTCGTCAACCAAGATACTGTCCACCTCGTCCACTATGGCATAATGAAGATCTCTCTGTACTTTTTCTTCCTTGTAAATAACCATATTGTCTCTTAGGTAATCAAATCCATACTCATTATTAGTTCCGTATGTGATATCACAACTATATGCTTTTCTTCTTTCTTCATTATCCATATCATGTACAATCAGACCAACAGTAAGTCCCAAGAATCTATATATCTTTCCCATCCATTCACTGTCACGTCTTGCAAGATAATCATTGACTGTAACAACATGGACTCCTTTGCCCTCAAGTGCATTCAAATAAACAGGAAGAGTTGCAACAAGAGTCTTACCTTCACCGGTTTTCATTTCTGCAATTCTACCCTGATGCAAGACAATACCACCGATTAATTGCACATCAAAGTGTCTCATTCCAAGAACCCTTACAGAAGCCTCCCTTACAACTGCAAAAGCTTCTACCAATAAATCATCTACCGTCGCTTCTCCTTTTGCAATTTTCTCTTTAAATTCAATTGTTTTAGCCCTTAACTGTTCATCTGTCAATGCTTTTATATCAGGCTCAATCTCATTTATTTCATCAACTAAAGGTTGAATTCTTTTAAGCTCTCTATCGCTGTAACTACCAATAACTTTTTCTATAATATTTTTTATCATATAGATATCATCCTTTCCAATCTAAACAATTATCAACATTTAACTTTAGAACCTTTAACTGCGAAAAATACCAGCAGAAAAACTCCAACTGCTATAATTAAATCACCAATGCTTACTATAGGCATAAGCCATCCCAAAAATGGAGGCATCTCAATAATATCCGACAATACAGTAAGCTTTGTGGCTTCATTTATAAGAATATGCTTTCCATCAGAGGCGTTTTTAATGAGCTCCACCCCTCCGGACAAAGCTTCATTTTCTTCTAGTAACCGACGACTGACAGGCATTAAGCCTCCATTAAGCATCATTACCAACATATTGGCAAAACTGCCTATGCCAATAACCAACACTCCCAATAACCGCTTGTTATACCATACCACTATCAGCAGAAGAGAAAATGCAACTCCTTGGGTTACCAAGCTATACTTTGCAGCATCAATCAATCCGTTTAAAGCTAAAACCCTTATTGAAATCTGAATAAATACAGCTATCAAAAGAAGCCATAATTTCTCAAACTTTAGATCTAGAATGTTGGAAATCCTGCCTTTAGCAAGTATTCCTAAAACCGCTCCTAAAACAATAACAATAAGGTATAGCATAAAATCACTCCATAGCTGCTATAATTGAAACTGCTAAAAGTACATAAAAATATTAATTTAAATTATGTTAAAAACATGAGATATACACAGTATAATCATACTGTATAGCAAATAGGCGGTGATGAGTCGGCATAATTAATGACAAGTATTTTATTTTTATAACTTGATCTTACAAAAATATATTGTAAATCTGTTATTTCTTCAGCTAAATTGTCTTTTATAGAATATCTTTCAGTCTCGCAAAATAAACCTTTTTTGCATAAAGGATCCTTAATATCAAATGTAGTACTATATCTGATATTAAATCCATTATCCATTAAAGTACAATTTGTAGCATCTCCATATGCAATACCTTTAGTATCACCCTTTGGCGACATTGATGGTACATCATTCAATACATCCAATACATCAGATCGGCTGTCAATAAAAACAAGCATGTCATAATAGGCTGCCGGAAAATCAACAACCCCATCTGTAGTCAATGCTGATAATAGTATAAGGCTTATAAACAGCTTTTTGAACATATACCAACCCTCAATATCACTATATAATTGATTCACATATACCTTTAACGTATATTGTAATAATACCTGAATAATTGAATTTAATCAAGCAAAAAAGAATATTAATATATATACTTTGTAGTTTTATACCTGTTTTTCAAGCCTTTCAATGATCATGGAATAACCGTCGGCACCATAATTTAAACACCTGTTGACTCTGCTGATTGTAGCGGTACTTGCTCCTGTTTTCTCGGCTATTTCAGTATATGTTATCCCATTCTTCAACATCTTGGCTACTTCCAGCCTTTGAGCCAATGCTTTAATTTCAGATATTGTGCATAAATCCTCAAAAAAACTATAGCATTCATCTATATCCTTTAATAGCAAAATGGCCTCAAAAAGCTTATCTGTATTTTCATCCCTAATTTTGGAATTCAAATCCATCAACTCCTGTTTCTTTTTAAAACAATATCTCCAAAATTTACACCAAGGCATTTAGCAACTATAGGGCACTTGGCTCTTAAAACAAAAAATGTTTTATCCCCAGCTCTTTTATCGCCCTCAAGGGACTCAAAATTAGCTTGTCCTTTAGATATAACAATATCTGCCTTTTCAAAAGCATCTATAAACTTTTGCGAGCTCTTTTCAAATACAACTCCCAGCAAATCATTACCTGTATCCACTACCTCGCAGATTGAAGTCAATCCCACCTGTATTGCATCCTCCATAGTAGAATCATTTAACATTGGACCTCCCTTAACAGAGTACACCACACTTAGTCCAAGCCTCTTGAATTCCTCCACAAGAACCATATCAAATACTATTTCTCCACTATTATCGCCAATAATCATAATATTTTGGGTGCTATCAAGCATAGACCTAAGCTCATTATAATCATCCATGTAAAATTCTCTGTTTGTGATTTCATTCATGGCCATATCAACATCAAAATCCGGAGTGATTCCCATATCGATAATATTTCCCGCCACTGCTATTTTAAATGCTTTGTGCAGCCTGTCTTCCGATTGTTCCACAAGCTTGCGAAACAATCCATACTGACCCAACGCATATTCATTCCATTTAGTCTTTGCCTCTTTGTACGGATCGGCAATACCTATAATGTCATATATTTTCTTTAGAACAATTGTAGAATTATATCCGGGTATTCCATCCAGACTCAATTCACCAATAATTCCAAGTACGCTGTTTATTATTTGGCTTATTTCTTTATCCGGGATCCCCGCTATCCTTAATGTTGATATCCCCTGTTTCAGATAACAAGGAATACAATCTGCTTCAACTCTCATATTAATCTCCTACCTATATATTTAATCACCAAGTGATTTTCAGAATTTATATTGTCTTAAAAATTTCGCTACAAGCATATTAAAACAACTATTATTTTAATTTATATAAATGATAAAGTCAAAAAAATAAGATTTTTTAAATATGATATAAAAAATACTATAGCAATATCCATTATTTGATGATATAATGTTTTTGTAAGAAATTATTATTCATTATATATTAATGTTTTACAACAAAGATTGACTGAGTTTGTTATCTTGTTGATTCATTTGCTTTGTTAATCGGTATTGTGTTTGGATTTATCAGAATAAATAACAAAAGCTTCACCAGTATTTTAAAGTATATAAACAAAAAATAAATTTGTATTATAAATACAAAAGTTCACGTACTTAAAGTATCTTAACAGTAATCAATTGTTTGTTAAATATTAACAATTTATTCATCTAACTAAAGTAAACTTACTTAGCACACTTAGATATGACCTAAGATTAGCACCTTTAAAAATTCCTATAGTTGCCAATATTTCCTTTATACTACATTAACAAACTGTTGCCTCTTCTCAAAATCCTGATACAAATCAATACAATCTGTTGCATTTTGGTGAAATTCTTGTCGTTTTCTGCATTTTTTAAAAAAAGTATTTATTTTTTTTTAAATATATTATATATTATACACGAGTAATTATTAACTAGTTACTCCCCTATGTCCCGTTGCATTCTCCCTTCTCAAATAGAATGCACGGGTATTTTTTTATCATTTTGGGAAATAAATAAATATTATTTATGTTAGAAATTGAAAGGTGTGACATAATGGGCAGTGAGATAGAAAGAAAGTTTCTTTTAGAAGGCACTGACTACAAGAATAATTCGGAAGGTGTACTCTACAAGCAAGGATATATCTGCTCGGGTAACGGTAAGGTTGTAAGAGTAAGAATAGCAGGTTCTAAGGGCTATATTACCATAAAAGGACCCCATAAAGGAATTAAAAGAGCAGAATACGAATATGAAATACCGCTCAATGATGCTGAGGAAATGTTGAATACTCTATGCATAAAGCCTTTAATTGAAAAACACAGGTATAAAGTAAGTTATGAAGGATTTATTTGGGAAATAGATGAGTTTCATGGGGAAAATGAAGGACTTGTTGTTGCCGAAATAGAATTGAATAGTGAAAATCAGCAGTTCGCTATTCCACAGTGGATCGGCAAAGAGGTAACCGGTGAATCAAAGTATTATAACTCTAGTTTAACCAAAAAGCCATATTCCCAATGGAATAATGTTTAACATTTTTTCATTTAATGGTTTTGTCCTTATATTTTTTATGATAAAATTAATCTATATTAAGTTATAAATCTATAACATTTGTATTATGCAAATTTCGTTGAACTGTTGGTTATTTGCTTAGTCAAATGTCTGGATTGTTGATATTTTAATATATAATATAAACTAAAGCATATAATTATATAATACTTTTATTTAAATATAATGCATTTTATTACTTAAAAGGCGTTATATTACAGGAATTTTCAAGTGAATATTTACTTAACTTTTTATTGTTAATTATAAAAGCAGATTATTGTTAATTATAAAAGCAGAAACTTGTAGTACTAAATCCGTTAATTTATTTGCAAAAGTATATTATCTAGATAATATACCCCATATACATCTTTTTTAACGCAATTTTTATTCATGCTGTATTCTTTCTAATAAACCTGCATCCTCCATGGTTACATGTATTGTACTTTATCCTGTTCCATTAATAAACTATTTATGGTATTATTAGCGGATGTGAAATATTATAATGATAAAGAGTCGGGTTATGTTAATGTACACTCCTTAACATGCAAAGTAATTATTAAGCTTTGTAAACCCGCTTTTAAGTTAAAATCATTATTTATTATGCCAACACAATTACATAAATATGCATAAGTATGATGATTTTAACATAATTATTTAATTTTATTTATCCAGATTAGGAGGTGTAAAACAATTTAGTGATAAATAAGCATAAGCTTATTTATCAAGATTAAATGTGATTTAATAATTTGTTTTTAAGAGCCGATAAAAGTTAATCACTTTAATCTATGAGGTTAAGGTATATGTGTGCTACAACATTAATTCTATTTTATTGGAGTGTAATTTAGATTAAAATGAATTTTGAAAGGGGAAATTTTTTAAAATGAAAAGGTTAGGTTTATTTTTCTTAATTTGTACATTAATAGTATCTTCAATTGTTCCGCTTAATATAAGTCATGCAGCTGATTTATCGTTTCCTTATAATGTAACTTATACTGCCGGTTTCAGTTCTCAGGCTGATAATCAGGAACAAGCCAATGAAATGCTTCGTAATGAATACAATCAGTGGAAAGCTGCCCGTGTAACATCAAACGGTGCAGGAGGAAACCTTAGAGTACAAAGAGGTTCATCAGACGGTTATGATACAGTATCGGAAGGTATAGGTTACGGTATGATTCTTGCTGTTTACTTTGATGACAAGAACACATTTGACGGCCTTTGGAGATACGCAAAAGCACATTTCAACTCCAACGGTCTTATGGGCTGGCAAATTGATGCAAACGGAAATTTTGTGGGTGAAGGCGGCAGGGGTGCTGCTACTGATGCAGAAGAAGATATGGCTATAGCCCTTATATTTGCAACAAAAAAATGGGGCAGTTCATATGAATCAGATGCTAAAACACTCATAAATAATATGATGTCTAAAGAAGTTGAACCGGGTACATTTGTATTAAAACCCGGAGATAGCTGGGGAGGCTCCAATGTAACAAATCCTTCATATTTCGCACCTGGCTATTACAGGGTTTATGCCGAGTTTACAGGAGATCAGAATTGGCTTAAAGTTGCAGACAAGTGTTATGAAATACTCGACAAGTGCAGGAACAGCAATACTGGATTGGTTCCTGACTGGTGCACAGCACAAGGTTCACCAGCAAGTGGCCAGGGATACGACTTTAAATATGATGCTATTCGTACTCCATGGAGAATTGCAGTAGATTATAGTTGGTATGGAACAGCAAAAGCAAAAACTGTTTGCGATGCTATGTCCAGATTCTTTAAAAATAACGGCATATCAAGTATGGGTGACGGTTATTCAATATCCGGCAACAAGATAAGCAACAACTATACATCAACCTTTGTATCTTGTATAGCTTCAGGTGCCCTGACAGGTTTTGATGCTTCTTTTGCAAAAGAAATGTACAATGAATGCGTAAAGACAATGGATGAATACTCTACACCTTGGTCTTACTATGGAAACAGCTTGAGAATGATGATTTTACTTCATTTAACAGGAAACTTCCCAAATCCATTGAAATACAGCCCATCATCAGCTACTCCTACTCCAACTAAAGTATCAAATACTCCTACTCCAACAAAGCAAACAGGCAATAGAATAGTAGAAGATGTTAATGGGGACAGATCCGTTAATATGGCAGATGTTATTCAATTGGCTACATGCTTCAATGCAACAAGAGGTACCGGCAAGTACATTGAAAATTGTGATATTAATAATGACGGTTCAATCAATATGAGCGACGTTATTATGATAGCTTTGAAATTCAATTATACTTATTAAGTAATAATGTAAAAAATATTTAAGAGTGTTGCAAAACTACTTTAAGTAGAGCAACACTCTTTTCTTATTAAAATTACCTCTGTATATTGGCTAAGTCAAACTCCGTCATAATTCAAACTGCTTCCAAAAGACTTTGCTACTTGACTTCTTTTAGCATCTTTTCAATAAGCCGGCAATTTTTTAAATTACCAAAGTCAAACCATTCGATGCTATCTCTTATATTTTTTAGTTCTGACAAAAGACTTTCTTTGGATGTGAATTCAGTATCCGTTTTAGCTCCGTTCTTTAAAAGTAATTCTACCATTTCTGGATCAAGTCTTTCAAAAGATTCATAGTAATGGCACTGGTCAGACACATATCCTATAGACTTGCGAACTTTTGTGTCATTATAAATATTTGATCCGTTTACAGTAACTATACCTGCATCAGGCTCCCATATCCCGGTAACCAGTTTGATCAATGAGGTTTTACCTGCCCCATTCGGCCCTATAAGGCCTAAAATATTCCCTTTTCTAGCTTGAGGTTTATATCCTTCAGTATGGAATTTCCCTCAATGTCTTTATATACACCTTTCAATTCTACCAAGCTTTTTCACTTCCTTTCGATTTCAGTATAAATTCCAATAACCATATTAATAAGCTCTTCCTTTTCAATACCTAGGTAATGAGCTTCAATTACAGCATCCTTCAAACTCTTCCTCAAAGCCTTAATTCGTTCACTATCGGTAATTGCTTGATAGTCACTAGATACAAAAGTTCCCCTTCCGGTGAAGGTCTCTATAACTTTCTGCCTCTCCAATTCAAGATACGCCTTGCCCACAGTATTAGGATTCGCACTTATAATTTTAGACAGCTCACGAATAGAAGGAATCCTGTCACCCGGGTTTAAAACCCCTTTGATGATATTTTCCTTTATACCATCAATAATTTGCTCATAGATAGGTTTACTGCTTCTTGCATCAATTTTTATCATACTCATCACTCTTCGATTGTATTAAGAGTACTATGCTAATTAGTACACTTAATACAATATCATACCATATTCAATGTGTCAATGGGGCAGCAAATATATATATCACCACTTTACAATAAAGGTTAAATGAAAAAGAAAAATCCACTTTGTAAGATTAAAATCCATCCCGTTTAGAAAATTTAGTGATTTTTCTAAAAGGAGTGGATTTTTTATGCGGGTAAATTGTTGTTTTTCATTATTTT
>Ga0255341_1000385_pt1 | contig 77055 bp, 74 predicted proteins | sample wastewater_treat_8_FD_192418 | JGI IMG/M metagenome (GOLD analysis project Ga0255341, IMG submission 192418) | Wastewater microbial communities from Lulu Island WWTP, Vancouver, Canada - plant12 | ecosystem: Engineered > WWTP > Wastewater > Unclassified | place: Canada: Vancouver, British... | reverse complement strand
TATGAGGGATTTGATTTTTGTGTTTATATCTTATTGATTTTACTTATGAATGTTCCGCTGAACGATTTTATTTGCATTACTTACCAACAATTTTTGCTGCTTACCGACTTTATTTTATGGATACACACCTTGTGAGGGACTTAATCCCTATTCATATTCCTTAACAAGTAGAGCACGGATATAACCGCGATCAGATGAAGTTGACTCTATGTAAAAGCCTCTTCCATAATAGAATCTGATTAAATCCTTGTATTTTGAGGCAGTGTGAAGAGTAACTCTCTTGATACCCTTCTTTTTGACCAATTTGTCAATAAGGTTGATGAGTGCTTTGCCTATACCTATGTTATGGTATTCGGTATTGACTCCAAACCTGCTTATGTACCCTGTGTTATCAGGATTTATTTTTAATCTTATTGTTCCTACCGGAACATCATCGATGAAGGCTACAAAAACTTCCTTTGTCTGTATATCCTCGATGATGTCCTCGATAGTTTCTTCAAGGGCTTCCATTGTTCCTAGCCCTGTATTTTCTATATATTTCCTAAAGGCTATTCTTGTAATTGTTTGAATAGCCTCCGCATCATCAATAGTTGCTTTTCTAATGATAAATGAGTAATTCATAACTAAAACCTTCCTGTAACTATAACTAACTATAACCTTTCTGACTGTTATGCCATGAGTTTTACCATAATGGCTTTTTGTACATGCAGTCTGTTTTCTGCTTCGTCAAAAACGAGGGATTGAGAGCCGTCTATAATATCGGAGGTTACTTCATAATCCCTGTATGCAGGCAAGCAGTGGAGGAAAACAGCATCTTCCTTGGCATTTGAATAAAGGTCGCTGTTTACCTGATATGGCATGAAAATCTTAATACGCTCTTCTTTTTCGGCTTCCTGTCCCATGCTCACCCATGTGTCTGTATAGATAACATCCGCATCTTTTACAGCAACATATGGATCTTCTGTAAGAACGATTTTTGATCCTGAAATTTCAGCATCCTTTTGTGCTTCAGCCACTATGTTTTTATCACACTCATAGCCTTTCGGTGAAGCTACCGATATGTCCATACCTACTTTAGCACAGCCATGGAGCAGTGAATTTGCGATGTTGTTTCCATCACCTACATATGCGAGTTTAAGGCCTTTAAGTTCGCCTTTGTGCTCATATATTGTAAAAAGATCGGTTAAAATTTGACATGGATGCATAAGATCTGTCAAACCGTTGATGATGGGGATGTTGCCGTGATTTGCAAGCTCTTCCACATCACTATGAGCAAAAGTACGGATCATAATACCGTCTAAATACCTTGAGAGCACTTGTGCCGTATCGTAAATTGTTTCGCCCCTTCCTAATTGGATATCGTTGGAGCTTAAGAAGAGAGGGTATCCTCCTAATTGGTACATGCCAACCTCAAATGAAACCCTTGTCCTTGTTGAAGACTTTGTAAATATCATTCCAAGGGTTTTGTTTTTTAAAAGTTTATGCTCAACGCCTTCTTTGAGCTGCCTTTTCAGCTTCTCGGAAAGTTCAAAAATTTCATTGATATCTTCTAATGTTAAATCATAAAGGCTAACTAAATGCTTCATGGTAAATACCTCCTAAATTGTTAGTTTAATCTTTTGGTTTCCTTAAGGGATTGTGCTTAAGGAACATACCTAAGTTTGAACGGAATATTCGTCCAATGAATAAACCACAGCGTCCTTTTTGTTCATAATATTTTCAAGAACTTTCAATGCAGCATAAGCTGTGTCAATAGAAGTTATACAGGGGATGTTGTACTCCATAGCGGTTCTCCTAAGCTGAAAACCAAGCCTTGCAGGTATCCTGCCCCTTGTAGGTGTATTGATAACAAGTGAAATATTGCCGCTTTTTACGTAATCCAGTATTTCTTCATTTGATATGGCATCAACTTCTATTCCTGTTCTTGAAAGATACAAATAAGTATGTTCACTTGCGATGAGCCTAAAGCCCAGATCCCATAGCTTCTGTGCAATATCCTTGCATTCTTGCTTGTTCCTGTCGGCAACGGAAATCAGTGCAGTACCGCTTGGGGGAATATCCAGTCCGGATGCTACAAAGGCTTTATAAAGTGCAGTGTAGTAATCTCTGTCCACCCCCATAACTTCACCTGTTGACTTCATTTCCGGTCCTAGGAAGGTATCCACTGTTGTAAGCTTTGAGAAAGAGAAAACAGGTGCTTTTACAGCATAAAACTCTGTTTCTTTATAAAGACCGGGTGTGTAGCCCAAATCCTTTAAGCTCCTGCCCAAAATAAGCTTTGTAGCCACATTAACCATGGGAATACCCGTTATCTTGCTCATAAATGGTACCGTTCTGCTTGCTCTGGGGTTTACTTCGATTACATAAACCTTGCCGTGGTCGTCTGATACAAATTGTATGTTAAAAAGCCCTATAATATTCAGTGCTTTGGATAGTCTTAGGGTATAGTCTGTAATGGTGTCCTTTATTTCCAGGGATAAAGTTCTGGAAGGATAAACAGATATACTGTCGCCTGAATGAACACCTGCTCTTTCAATGTGTTCCATGATTCCGGGAATCAATGTATCTACACCGTCACAAATCCCGTCTACTTCAATTTCCTTTCCCTCTATATATTTATCAATGAGGATGGGATGTTTGGAGGACAAATCAACTGCCCTGCTCATATACTCATCCAACATCTGATCGTTGTATACTATTTCCATAGCTCTTCCGCCAAGTACATATGAAGGTCTTACTAAAACAGGGTACCCGATATTGTTGGCGATAGCCTTTGCCTGTTCAATGGAGAATGCAGTGCTACCGGGCGGTATAGGGATATCAAGAGATTCTAAAAGCTTTAGAAACTTATCCCTGTCCTCTGCTGTGTCTATATCTGTTACAGATGTACCGAGAATTTGTACCCCGGCATTATTTAGTGGTGCTGCAAGGTTTATTGCTGTCTGACCTCCAAACTGGACTATTACACCCACAGGCTTTTCTTTTTCTATTATATCAAGTACGCATTCTTTTGTAAGCGGCTCAAAATACAGCTTATCAGCTATATCAAAATCTGTACTGACTGTTTCGGGGTTGTTGTTAATAATAATGGACTCATAGCCCATTTCCTTCAGTGCTTTGATTGAATGCACACTGCAGTAGTCAAATTCTATTCCCTGACCTATCCTTATGGGGCCTGAACCGATAACAAGTACTTTATTGTTTTCCGATACAGCCACATCATCCTTCTCCTCATAAGTGGAATAGTAATATGGAGTAACAGCTTCGAATTCACCGGCACATGTATCAACTATCTTATAGACAGGGCTTATGGGATATTTGTGCCTTAGATCGCTGATTTTATCTACCTGTACACTGGCCAGGTTTGCTATGTATGAATCACCGAAGCCTATTTTCTTTGCTCTTGTATAAAGATCATAATCTAAAAATGCTATTCCCGCATTTTTAATGTCTTCTGCAACTTTAACAATTTTTTCTAGTTTTTTGAGGAAAAACATATCTATTTTTGTTATTGATGACAACTCCTCACAGGTTGCATTTTTTTGAAGTGCCTTGCATATGGCAAAAATTCGTTCATCATGAGGATGCCGTATAAACTCCATTAGCTCTTCAACTGTCATGTTTTCGAACAGGCTAAGTCCAAGCTGATAATTGAGCTTAATATCAAGTGAGTCTATGGCCTTTAACAGTGATTCTTCAAAGGTGCGGCCTATAGCCATAACCTCGCCTGTAGCTTTCATCTGGGTGCCTAAGCTTCTGTCTGCTGTAATAAACTTATCAAAGGGCCATCTTGGTACTTTTGTAACAATATAGTCTAAAGATGGCTCAAAGCATGCATATGTATTTTGTGTAACTGAATTTTTAATTTCATCAAGGTTTAAGCCAATGGCAATCTTTGCTGCTACCCTGGCAATGGGATATCCAGTTGCTTTAGATGCCAGAGCACTTGAACGGCTCACCCTTGGATTTACTTCAATAACCACATACTCAAAGCTATTTGGGTTTAGAGCAAACTGAATGTTACAGCCACCTTTGATATCAAGAGCACGTATAATTTTTATTGAGGCAGATCTTAGCATTTGATACTCGATATCCGATAAGGTCTGGCTTGGAGCTACAACTATACTGTCACCCGTATGTACACCAACGGGGTCAAAGTTCTCCATATTACATATAATTATGCAGTTGTCGGCACCGTCACGGATAACCTCATACTCAATTTCCTTCCATCCGGCGACGCTTTGCTCAAGAAGTATCTGATTTATCATGCTGAGCTTAAGTCCCTTGCCGCATATATATTCAAATTCGGCCATATTTTGTGCAATTCCGCCGCCTGTACCTCCTAATGTGTAAGCCGGTCTTATTATAATAGGAAACTTATTTTTGGAAGCAAACTCCAGTGCTTCAGACATGTTAGTAACAATTGCACTTATTGGGACTTTTTCGTTAATAGCATTCATGGTTTGCTTGAATAGATCCCTATCCTCTGCAAGCTTAATGGATTGCAAAGATGTTCCGAGAAGCTCTATCCCAAGGTCTGCAAGGATACCGCTCTCAGAAAGCTCAACAGCCATATTGAGGCCTGTTTGCCCGCCTAAGGAAGCCAGTATTCCGTCAGGTTTTTCTTTTATAATAATTTTCTTTAAAAATTCCGGTGTAATTGGCTCGATGTATACACGGTCTGCAATCTCCCTATCCGTCATTATTGTAGCAGGATTACTGTTAACCAGAACTACTTCAATACCTTCCTCACGCAAGGATTTGCAGGCTTGTGCTCCGGAGTAATCGAATTCTGCTGCCTGACCTATTATAATAGGGCCTGAGCCAATTACCAGAACTTTTTTAATGTTTTCTCTTTTTGGCATATTGACCTCCTATAACCTATAATAGTTTCAGAAACTCGTCAAAAATGTAAGCAGAGTCCTGAGGACCGGGCGAAGCTTCAGGATGGTACTGCACGCTTAAAATGGGCAGGGATTTATGTCTGAAGCCTTCTGTAGTGTTATCGTTAATATTTACATGTGTAATTGCTACATCATCAGAAAAATCCTTTTCCAAAGCATAATTGTGATTTTGGGAGGTTATGTAACATCTGCCTGTTATAAGATCCTTAACAGGATGATTCCCGCCATGATGACCAAACTTAAGCTTGTATGTGGTCCCGCCCAATGCGATTCCAAGAAGTTGGTGACCCAGGCAAATTCCCAAAATAGGCTTTAAACCTATGAGGTCTTGGACTGTGTTTTTTACCGATAAAAGCTCCATAGGATCGCCGGGTCCATTAGATAAAAGTATTCCATCAGGCTCATGCTTCATAATTTCATCTAACGTAGAGAAGGCAGGGAGGATGCTTATATAGCAGTTCCTATCCTGTAAGGCTTTAATAATATTGTTTTTAACACCAAAGTCCAAAATGGCAACTCTTTTTCCCGGACCTGGCTTATATATAGGAATTTTTGTTGTAACTTCCATAACAAGATTGCGTTTACGTTCTTTGTCGGCCTTTAGTCTTTCAAGGAGAGTATCTATATTGCCGCATTCGCTGGAGATGACTCCGTACATGCTTCCAAACCTGCGGATATACTGAGTGAGAGCTCTGGTGTCAATGCCTTTGATCCCGGTAATATTGTTGGTTTCAAAGTACTTGTCGGAGTTTATGCTACATCTCCAATTACTTGGATAGTCACAAAGCTCACTCACTATGAAGCCTTGTATATGAGGCTTGTAAGACTCACTATCAAGGTGATTAAATCCATAATTACCTATTAAAGGGTATGTCATAGCGACAATTTGCCCATTATAGGAAGGATCGGTTGTTATTTCCTGGTATCCGGTCATGCAGGTGTTAAAAACTATTTCCCCAAAGGCTTCACCTTTGCGGCCGAAACTCTCGCCTGTAAAATATGTGCCATCTTCTAGAACTAAAACAGATTTCATGGAATTTCTCCTTAAAAGCTCAATTTTCAATGCACATGAATGAGTTTATTCTACTAGCTGACAAACTTTGACAGTATGTCTTCAAATGCTTTTATAAATCCATCCACATCATCCTTAGTTACAATAAGAGGAGGAAGAACCCTTATGATACCGGGGCCAACATTTCCAACAAGATAGCCGTTTTCAAAGCAAGCTTTAACAAGCTCTTTAGCCTTTCCATTAGTTACCTCGATACCTATCATAAGACCTTTGCCTCTGATTTCAGAAATGAAACTGTATTTTTCCTTTAGCTTATTTAATTGGATTATAAAATATTCTCCAATTTTTGCGGAGTTTTCTACCAGTTTTTCTTTAAATATGGTATCCATAACAGCGAGACCTGCTGCACATGCGAGAGGATTTCCTCCAAAGGTTGAACCGTGATCACCCGGTTCAAATGCTTGAGCAACATGATCTTTAGCACACATGGCACCTACGGGGAACCCGCCACCTAATGCTTTTGCAAGTGTAAATATATCAGGCTCTACATCGAAATGCTGATATGCGAAGAGCTTTCCTGTTCTTCCAAGGCCCGATTGAACTTCGTCAAGAATGAGGAAAATGCCTTCCTTATCGCATAATTCTCTGACACCTTTCATATACTCAGGGGAAATGAGGTTTATTCCGCCTTCTCCCTGAATAGGCTCAAGCATAACGGCACAGGTGTTGCCGTTAATGGCTTTTTTCAAAGCTTCCAGATCATTTGCAGGAACACTTGTAAATGATGGTGTAAGAGGGGAGTATGGTTTTTGATACTTATCCTGGCCAGTTGCAGCAATTGTGGCAAGAGTACGGCCGTGGAAGGATTTTTCAAGAGTAATTATTTCATACTTTTCCGGCTGTCCCTTTTTCTTAAAGTAAATTCGTGCCAGCTTAATGGCTGCTTCATTTGCTTCTGCTCCGCTATTTGAAAAGAAGACTTTATCTGCACATGAGTTTTCTACAAGAACCTTTGCAAGCTTTGCCTGGGATTCTATATAATACAGGTTTGAGCAATGGATAAACTTTTCAGCCTGTGTTTTAATAGCTTCAACAAGCTTTGGATGGGAATGTCCCAATACACTAACTGCGATTCCCGCAAAAAGATCTGTATATTTCTTGCCGTCAGTGCTCCATAAATTTATACCTTTACCGTATTCAAAGCATACAGGGGTCCTGTTTCCAAATGTATTTACAAAATATTTTTTGTCAAGCTCTATAATTTCATTCAAATCCATGTCGATAACCTCCGATCGGAATCAATATTTTAATATTTGTCTTACAATATACTGGTCTTACAGTTTTTCTTTGTTGTGATACAGTACCTTATCCTTCATTATCATAGTACCGATACCTTTATAGGTAAATATCTCCAATAGAATACAGTGGGGTATCCTTCCATCTATTATGTGGGTTCTGCCTACGCCCTTCTCCAATGCATCTACACAGCCAAGAACTTTAGGTATCATGCCGCCCTGAATAATCTTATCATTGATTAAACGATGAACTTCATCAATAGTGAGTGCTGAAAGTATTTCATTGCTGTCCTTTGAAGGCTTAACACCTTCAACATCCGTCAAAAGCATCAGCTTTTCTGCCTTAAGGTATGCAGCAATTTCACCTGCTACTGTATCGGCATTGATATTATAGCTTCGGCCATCCTTTCCCACACCGATAGGTGCTACTACAGGGATGTATTCGTCCTTTGCAATTATATCCAAAACCTTTGAGTTGATGTTGGTGATTTTGCCCACATAGCCTAAGTCTGTTGCTTTGCCATCTACCAGGGTTGTGTATTGCTCGCATTCTATTAGATTTCCATCAATACCGCATAGGCCGATAGCCTTACCTCCTTTTTGGTTTAAAAGGGAGACAATTTCTTTGTTGGTTTTACCCACAAGAACCATCTGTGCTACTTCCATTGTAGCTGAGTCTGTTACACGAAGGCCGTTTATAAACTCGCTTTTTATATTGAAATTGTCAAGTGCCCTGTTTATGTCAGGACCGCCTCCATGAACGATTACCGGGTTAACGCCTATATATTTTAATAATGTGATGTCTTCCATCACAGAATTCTTTAAGTCTTCATTTATCATTGCATTACCGCCGTATTTTATTACTACGGTTTTTCCGGTAAGCTTTTGAATATATGGAAGGGCTTCTATAAGAATCTCTGCTTTTTTTATTATTGTTTCCATAGATTTATACATTAAAGTGATCCTCCAATTATTTTCAACATTCCTTAAATATTATGAAATGATTTATAAATTTCTATAAGTACAAGCCTGGAGATTCAAGGCCGGTTTTTTCATCATACCCGCACATGATGTTGAGGTCTTGAACTGCTTGAGCTGATGCTCCTTTGCCCAGATTATCCAGACAGGAAAGAACTACTACCCTGTTAAGCCTTTTATCTACAACGATGCTGATGTCTATGAAATTTGAGCCTGCTGTAAACTTTGTTTCAGGAAGTTTACCTTCATCGAGCACCCTTATAAAATATTCATTTTTATAAAACTCCTTATAAAGGTTAATCAACTCACTTGTTGATGTATCTTTTTTCAAATTGCCGTAAATTGTTGCAAGCATTCCTCTCTTCATAGGAACAAGATGAGGAGTAAATGAAACAAGGATATCTTCATTTGCCAGGAAGCTGAGTTCCTGCTCTATTTCCGAAGTATGCCTGTGATTTGAAACCTTATAAGCCTTATAGTTTTCGGTACACTCGCAGAACTGGTACGGAAGATCGGTACTGCGACCTGCACCTGTAACTCCTGAAGCGGCATCTATAATAATATTACTGGTCTCTATAATGTTGTTTTTCAAAAGAGGTGCTATACCAAGTATTGAGCAAGTGGGATAACAGCCGGGATTTGCAACAATTTGGGCATCTTTAATTCTATCACGGTATAGTTCGGGCAATCCGTAGACAGATTTTTCAAGAAGCTCAGGCATTTGGTGCTTAATACCATACCACTTCTCATAAACCTCTACACTTTTATACCTGAAATCTCCACTGTGGTCTATTACCCTTTTATCTAAAGCTATAAGCTTGGGGATCACTTCCTTTGATACCCCATGGGGCAGTGCTGTAATAAAAAGATCAGCCTTTTTAGAGATGCTTTCTATGTCAAGTTCATCACATTCCATATCAAAAACATTTCTTAATGTTGGATATATATCTGAAACTTTTTGTCCCACGAAATTTTGTGACACAATAGAAGTAATCTTTACGCCGGGATGCTTGCTAAGAAGCCTTAAAATTTCAATTCCAACATATCCGGTTGCACCTATAATTCCTACATTGATCATAAATTACCTCCTGTAAAGCAATGTATTCTGCATATGTCGGGGAAATGTGGTGTGCTGTACCGCAATTTCTTACGACATTGATATACTTTGTTTTTTATTGTTACATAATTATACATCCTAATGCATAAAAATTCAATATGTTATTTACAGCATTTTTATTTTACATTAAATATTAAGGACTATTAATATTACATTTATGCAAAGTGACCAAGTTGATGCTATAAAATTTGTTAAGAACTATGTCTGTTAAATTTCTTTTATAGATGTTATAGTAATATTGTGAGCTTGTAAAATTATTAAAAGCGTATTTAACCTAATAGGAGGAGAAAAGATGGCTAGTGTTAAGCTAAAAAATGTATACAAAAGATATCCCGGTGGGGTTACAGCTGTTAACGATTTCAACATGGATATAGAAGATAAGGAATTCATAATATTGGTTGGACCTTCAGGTTGCGGAAAAACTACTACACTCAGAATGATTGCAGGGTTGGAAGATATATCCGAAGGCGAGCTGTACATAGGCGACAAGCTTGTTAACGACGTAGACCCCAAAAACAGAGATATAGCGATGGTTTTCCAGAACTACGCTTTGTATCCTCACATGTCAGTTTTTGAAAACATGTCTTTTGGTTTGAGATTGAGAAAAATACCAAAAGATGAAATAAAAAGAAGAGTGCATGAAGCAGCAAAAATTCTTGATATAGAGCATCTGCTTGATAGAAAGCCAAAGGCTTTATCAGGCGGTCAGAGACAGAGGGTTGCATTAGGTCGTGCCATAGTTCGTGAACCTAAAGTATTCTTGATGGATGAGCCTCTCTCAAACCTTGATGCTAAGTTAAGGGTTCAGATGAGAACTGAAATCAACAAACTCCATCAGAAACTTCAAACAACTTTCATATACGTTACACATGACCAGACTGAAGCTTTGACAATGGGTACAAGAATCGTTGTTATGAAAGATGGATATGTACAACAGATAGATACTCCACAGGCACTTTATGAAAGGCCATGCAATATGTTCGTTGCAGGATTCATCGGAAGTCCTCAGATGAACTTTATAAATGCAAAGGTTGAAAAAAGAGGCGACGCTATATACCTTGTTTTCGGTAAAGATACAATCAAATTACCTGAAGGAAAGGCAAAGAAGCTTGAAGGAACAGATTATATTGGCAAAGAAGTTATTTTGGGTATCAGACCTGAATGTTTACATGATGAGCCTGCTTTCCTTGAGCAGATGGCAGACAGTTTAGTTGAAGCAAGAATAGAATTAACAGAAAACCTCGGTTCTGAAACTTACCTTTATATGGTAGTTGATGATGTTGACTTTACTGCAAGAGTTAACCCAAGAACTAAAGCAAGAGCTGGAGATATTATTAAAATTGCTTTTGATGCAAACAGAATACATCTCTTCGATAAAGAGACAGAAAAGACAATAATGAACTAAATAATGATTAAAGATTATTTGATTATAGTTAAATTAATTATATTGAGAGGAAGATTAAATTGGTCTTCCTCTTTTGGTTTTTTATGATAGGCTTTGGAGGTAAATTGACATTGCGGTTTTTTATAATTAGTGTATAATTATAAAAAAAGGATGTATAAACACCGTTTACTACATTAAATACGTTATTAATCTTACATTTAGCAGAAGATAAATGTAAAAGATTAATCGAATTTAATATATATAATGTTTTCGTAATTCATTTTTGCTGAGGTGGCTAACTATGCAGTCTAAAATATATCAGAACATTGTCTGCCAAATTAGAGAAACGATAGATTTTGAGTTTGGCGTTTTAGATGACAAAGGCATCATAATTGCGTGTTCGGATGAAACCAGGATTGGTGACAGCGATGAAAATGCATTGGAAATAATGAAGTCCGATGAAAAAATAAAAAGTGCAGCCGGATATTCATATTATAAGATTATAAATCGCCAAAAGCTTGAGAATATAGTTTTTTTAGCTATGGATGGAGAATTGGGAATAAAGTTTCTTTCATTAATTACGATAAATATAATGAATATTAATTTATCTCATGAAGAAAAGCTGGATAAGAGTACCTTTATTAAGAATATTATACATGACAATATTTTGCCTAGCGATGTTTTGCAGAAAGCGAGAGAGCTGCATCTATCCAATAATGTTTTAAGGGTTGTCATACTTATACGCATTGAGAACACTAAGGATATTTCGATGTGTGAAATGGTTTTGGATATTGTATCTAAAATGTTTCCAAACAAATCCAAGGATTTTGTTGTTGTTGTGGATGAAGTGAACATTGCGTTGATTAAAGAATTGAAAAGTAAGGATGAATTAAAGGAAATTGATTCTATAGCCAAGACAATTTTGCATACATTGAGTGCTGAGTTAATGATTAATGTCAGTATTGGAATAGGTTCTATTGCCGATAATATAAGGGATATTAAAAATTCATACAAGGATGCTCAGTCAGCTATATCAATAGGAAGAATTTTTGATAGTGATAAAAGCATAATCAATTATAATAATTTAGGAATAGGAAGGCTAATTTACCAGCTTCCCCCTACTCTGTGCAAGTTATTCTTAAGTGAAGTGTTTTCGGGTGAATTGAAACCCATTGATTATTTGGAAAATAAGCATGATACAAAGAGTGAATCAAAAGAGAAACTTGATAACGATACCATATTAACTGTGCATAAGTTTTTTGAGAATAATCAGAATGTATCGGAGACTGCCAGAGCTATGTATTTGCACAGAAACTCCGTAGTATATAGGCTTGATAAGGTTCAAAGGTTGACAGGCCTTGATATCAGGGTATTTAATGATGCTGTTATTTTTAGCATTGCTTTAATGGTTAAAAAGTACTTAGACTATTGTGAAGATCAAACAAGAAATAGTAGGAATTAACATGTACTTTATGATTTTTTAAATTATGAAGGAGAATTTATAGTGATTAGTTTTGAAAATGTAACTAAAATATATCAAAATGGCACTTTGGCTCTTACAAATATAAACTTAAAAATAAATAAGGGCGATTTTGCATTTATTATAGGACAAAGTGGATCCGGCAAATCCACAATGATAAAGTTGATTTTAAGGGAAGAAGAGGCTACAGAAGGTATTATCAGTGTTAACGGTTTTAATGTTACAACGCTGGGAAGAAAGGAAATTCCATATTATAGAAGGGGCGTTGGCGTTGTTTTTCAGGATTTCAGGCTGCTTCCCGGTAAAACGGTATATGAGAATGTGGCATTTGCCATGCAGATAGTAGAGGCATTGCCAAAGGAAATTAGAAGGCGTGTTCCCATGGTATTGGGCCTTGTAGGTCTTAGCAACAAGGCTAAGGTTTACCCGAATCAGCTTTCCGGTGGAGAACAGCAAAGGGTTGCATTGGCGAGGGCTTTGGTCAATAATCCTGCACTTTTGGTTGCAGATGAGCCGACGGGAAATCTTGACCCGGAGACTTCATGGGATATTATGAAGCTTTTGGCTGAAGTTAACCAAATGGGTACTACTGTTGTTGTTGCAACTCATGAAAAGAACATAGTTGACACAATGAAAAAGAGAGTTATAGCCCTTTCAAAAGGGGAATTAATAAGGGATCAGGAGAAAGGTCAGTACGAAGATGAAGATACGAACCACCAAATATATAATTAAAGAAGGTATAATTAATTCATATAGAAATAAATTGATGTCTCTTGCATCTATAATTATAGTAACAGCATCATTGCTGGTATTTGGTATATTTTTGATAATCAGTGTGAATTTTCAACATAAAATTAATGACATGATGGTAAATCAACTTCAGATTGAAGTTTATTGTGATGCAAGTCTTGATGAGACGCAGGTTAAGGATATTGAAGCCCAAATAAAAATGAATGGCTTTGTTTCAAATGTCAGAAGAGTTACAAAGGAGGAAGCCCTTCAAAGATGCAAGGAGCTTTTAGAAGAGGATGGCAGTATACTTGAGGGGTATGACGGAAGTTTTCTGCCGGAATCCTTTATAGTTAAAATAAATGACTCAAATAATATAAAAAAAGTAGTTGAAGAATGTAAAGGTATAAAAGGAGTAGAAAGTGTAGGCTTTCTGGAGGATAACGTAAACCAATTATCCAGTATATCTTATTGGGCAAAAATTATTAGCATTCTACTTCTGATAATACTTTTATCCGTATCGGTATTTATTATATCAAACACAATTAAACTTACGGTTTTTGCTCGAAGAAGAGAAATAGGTATAATGAAATATATAGGTGCAACAGACTGGTTTATACGCTTGCCATTTATTGTGGAAGGTATTATAATAGGCATTGTAGGAGCTATAATATCATTTATAGTAACCTACTATTGTTATAGTACTATAGAAAGCCAGCTAAGCAAGGGCGTTTTAGGTGAAAGTCTTGATTTTGTTAGCATCAATTCCATAGTACTATATATTATCGGTTCCTATAGCATTATTGGGACTGTTGTTGGCGGTATTGGAAGCGGTATATCTATAAGAAAATACCTTCGTGTATAATTATGTATCGCGATAATTGTGTATGATAATTATGTATAAAGTAAAGACTTGAATATAAATTTTACAGATGACAAAACCGTATGGTGAGGAGGCCTTTATGAAGAGGAAGTTTTCTATTGTTTTGATACTGGTTATGCTTTTAACAACGACATTGTCATCAACTGCAGATAAGCTTAGTGATACAAAAAAGCAAAAGGAAACAGTAAACAGCAAAATAAACAGCATAAGCAGTCAGAAGCAGAAGGAGCAGAAAAAGCTAAAGTCTGCAATAGACGAGAAGAAATACATAACAGAGGTTGAGAATACTAAAAATGCTGAGTATAAAAATCTTGTAGCTGAAAAGGAAAAGCTGGAGAAAGAGATTGGAGAAATCCAGAAATCCATTGACGAGACTTTGGATAATTATGAAAAGCAGGAAGAGCTTTTTAAAGTCAGACTTAAGGTAATGTACGAAAATTCCAGCTATGGGAAAACCAATACTATTCTTAAATCAAAAAACTTAACAGATTTTTTTGCAAGGCTTAAGTATATGCAAGCCATATCAAAAAAGGACAAAGAGCTTATTGAAGACATTAAAAAGGCGAAAGCCGATATTGAATATAAAAAAAGTCTTAAGGAAAAAATGAAGCTTGAAAAGGAAAGTATGATCGATACCAAGAAGAAGCAAATTGATAACTTAAAGGCTTCAAGGTCCGATGTGGAAGAAGAGATCAGAGAGATTAATGAGAAGCTTAGAAAGCTTGAAGAACAGGAAGATGATTTAATTAAGAAATCTAAAGAACTGGAGAACCAAATCAAGTCTCTTCAAAGAAGCGTTAAATATATTGGAGGCAACATGGTATGGCCTGTACCTAGTTGCCATAATATAACTTCATATTATGGCAACAGGCTTCATCCTGTGCTTAAGAAGTATAAGATGCACACAGGTATAGATATTGGAGCATCATCAGGAGCTTCCATTGTAGCAGCGAATAAAGGGGTAGTCATTTATGCAGGATGGCAAAGCGGATATGGTAATACCGTAATTGTTGATCATGGCGGCGGGATTACAACTCTATATGCACACTGCAGCAAGATTTTAGTACATACGGGACAAAGTGTAGATGCTTCACAGGTAATAGCGAAGGTCGGAAGTACCGGACTTTCCACAGGACCACATTTGCATTTCGAAGTAAGAAAGAATGGATCGACAGTCAATCCATTGAGCTATACCAGTTAATATTTGATTAAGGTATGATTGAGATATTACCATATATTGTTGTCACAAAATATAAACCCAGATAAGTCTGGGTTTATAAGTGCTTTATTATGCATATTATTATATTAGGTGTTAACAATTAATTAATCAGTGTCCTTAATAAACTACCTAAGGAGTGTTATGTTTTGAACAATGAAAAAAGTATAATTGCCGGAATGGTATCTTTGGTATTTGTGACAGCAGTGATTTCCTTTATATTGGCATTTTTTTTGTTTAACGGGTTTGATTTGACGGGAAGCAAAAGCTATGTTTCATTCAACAAAAGTGAAATTGAAAAAGGAAGCGTCGAGAAGTTTAATCAGATAAAAGGAATAATTAAAGATACCTATTATGACAAGGTTGACGAAAACAAACTGCTTGAAGGTGCTATTTCGGGAATGACAGATTCTTTGAGGGACCCGTATACAGTATATTTTACCAGAGAACAAATGAGCAGCTTTTCTGAACGTACTGAAGGCGAATATGTCGGTGTAGGTATGCATGTAATAATGGATAATGATGGTATTTTAACTGTGGTTGATACATTCGAAGGTTCACCGGCTAGGAAGGCAGGTCTTACAAAAGACGATAAAATATTAAAGGTTGACGGAAAAGATGTTACCTCAATTAAAGACGAAAATCTTATTATTAATATGATTAAGGGAAAAGAAAATACAAATGTAAAAATCACAATTTACAGGCCCGCTGTGGAAAAGTCCATAGATCTTGATATAGTCAGAAAAAAAATAAAGGTGTCTAACATAGAGTGGGAAATGTTGGAAGATAATGTGGGATATATCAGAATCCTTATGTTTGATAATGATGCATATTCTTATTTCAGCAAAGCACTAGATGAACTTCTTGAGAAGGGAATGAAGGGTCTTATTATAGATGTTCGAGATGACCCTGGAGGTGATTATGAACAGGTGGTAGAAATTGCTGACAGACTGTTGCCAAAAGGCCTTATTGTATATACGGAAGATAAAAATAAGAAAAAGGATGAAAAGTTCTCCGATGAAAGGCAGTTGAGGCAGCCTTTGGCAGTTCTTGTAAACGGAAACAGTGCAAGTGCCAGTGAGGTATTATCCGGTGCAATTAAAGACCATAAAAAAGGCAAACTCATCGGAACAAAGACTTTTGGAAAAGGCTTAGTTCAACAGGTTTATGGCTTTAAGGATGGCTCGGGCTTGAAGCTTACTGTATCGAGATATTTTACACCTTCAGGCCAGTGCATTCAAGGTATTGGCATAGAGCCCGACATTAAAGTGGAGCCCCTTGATGAGTATAAGGATTATCCAATATCTAATATACCTAGAGAAAAGGATGTTCAGTTTAAAAAAGCATATGAGTATATAAAACAGGAAATTAAGTAGTTCATAATTAATAAAAATTGTATAAAACCCACAGATCTTCGCATAATAAGTAATGCTAATGTTGACAAGGTGTTACTTATGTGGAGGTGAATGTGTGGAAAAAATTGAAGACATAATTAAGAACCAGGTTATAGCTGAGCTTGGTTTAAGTGAAAAGGTTAAGAAGCTGGGGTGGAAGAGTCTTACTGCAAAGGAAACGGGAAGAATCGGCGGTATAGTCTCAAAAAGAAAGAAATTATATAATATGGCAAAAAGTCAGCAAGCGTGAGTTGCTGACTTTTTAAGTATAAGAGGTTATGTTAAAAGGGGGAAGTATTATTTATAATAATTTTGCATATATATATGACAAGCTGATGTATGATGTGGATTACAATAAATGGTCGGATTATATAGAAGGAATTTTCAAAAAACATAAGGTCAAGCCTTCTCTGATGCTTGATCTAGGATGTGGTACCGGAAGTGTTTGCATCAATCTTGCAGAGCGAGGTTATGATATGATAGGGATAGATATGTCATGTGAAATGCTTTCATGTGCCACTGATAAAAGTAAGGAAAAAGGCCTGGACATACTATATCTCAACCAGGATATTACACAGTTTGAATTGTATGGAACGGTAGATGCCGCTTTATGTTTGATGGATACATTAAACTATATAACCGACAAGAGAAAGGTTAAAGATTTTTTCAAGCTTGTAACAAACTATTTAAATCCCGGTGGATTATTTGTTTTTGACATAAATTCAGAATATAAACTGGAAAACATATTGGGAAATAATGTATTATATGAAGTAGGTAAGGAAATCACATACATATGGGTTAACAGATATAGCAAGAAAAGTAGAATATGCGAATTTGATTTGACGTTTTTTGTAGAAAATCAGGGGAAATATGACAGGTTTGATGAGTTACATTATGAAAGGGCCTATTCCGTAATGGAGCTGGAAAAAATAATTTCTTCCATCAAAGGCTTGGAGACCATAGGTATATATAATCAATTCTCCTTTACAAAACCAAAAGAAGATAGTGAAAGGATCTTCTTTGTTTGTAGAAAAGCATGTTAGGGTATCAACATGACTAAGGGGGAGTGGGATAATGGGTTTTTTTGAAAACGTTTATGAAATAGTTAGAAAGATCCCGAAAGGTAAAGTAGCAACTTATGGTCAGATTGCAAAATTAGCAGGTGAACCCAGAAAGGCGAAAATTGTCGGGTGGGCGTTGCACAAGAATCCATACCAGGGAGATGTACCCTGTCACAGGGTTGTAAACAGGCATGGTGAGGTTGCCGGAGGATTTGCATTTGGTGGAAAAGAAGTCCAAAAAGATCTTCTAATTAAGGAAGGTATAATATTTGATGCGAATGAAAAAATAAATTTAAGCATATATTTATGGAGGACTAATGAGGAAGATATTGACTCTTGACTTTATGTTCTTTATTATTCTTGACAAGCTGTTGATTAGTGTGATAAAATATTGTAGAATTGATGGGGCACTTAGTATGCCTACAAAACTAGTATTATTTCAGGAGGAGTTTTAGATGGAAAGAGGAAGAGTAAAGTGGTTTAATGCTGAAAAAGGATTTGGATTCATCGAAAGAGATGGCGGAAATGACGTATTTGTTCATTTTTCGGCAATAAACATGGACGGCTTTAAGACACTCGAGGAAGGTGCAGAAGTTGAATTTGAAGTAGTTGAAGGTGCTAAGGGCCCTCAGGCTGCAAAAGTTCAGAGAGCTAATTAATTTTAGTTCTACACCGAAACTAAAACGGTAATGAGCCATAATACCCCGGTATATTTATATCGGGGTTTTCAATTTTTGAATATAAATTCTAAAAACAATATTTGAACTTAAAAACAATAATTAAATTAAAATACAATGTTAAATTAGAAGACAATATTAAAATTAAAATACAATGTCAAATTAAAAAGCAATATTAAATTAAAATACAATGTTAAATTAATAAACAATATTAATATTGAAAGGATTTTGAAATAGCATGCAGGATTATATCATAAGTGCCACAGCAGCTGAGGGCAAATTGAGGGTGTTTTTTGCCAATACTACAAATATGGTGAGGGAAGCAAGTACAGTGCATAATTTATCTGCCATTGCGTCGGTAGCATTAGGAAGAACATTGACTGCGGCAGCACTAATGTCCAAAACACTTAAGGGTGAAAAAGATATTATAACAATACAAATCAAAGGCAGTGGTCCTATTGAAGGCATAATTGTTGTAACAGATTCCAAGTCCAATGTAAGAGGATATGTATACAATCCACAGGTAGATAATATTTTCACCGAGGATGGTAAATTTGATGTAGCATCAGTTGTAGGTAAGCCGGGATATCTTAACGTAATTAAGGACATTGGACTAAAGGAGCCCTATGTTGGTTATGTAAATCTGGTATCAGGTGAAATAGCTGAAGACCTGTCTTGTTATTACTATTATTCAGAGCAGATTCCCACTATTGTTTCATTAGGTGTACAAGTAGATTCCGACGAGAGTGTAAAGAGTTCCGGAGGGTTTTTTATTCAGGTAATGCCTGATGCTGATGATAAGATTATTGATGACCTTGAAAAAAGGACTAAAGTTATTCCACCGGTGTCGGAGCTTTTAAACTACGAAAATCAGGAAGAAATCTTAAATGTTATATTGGAAGGGTTAGGTCCTAAGATTACAGATAAGGGACAGTGCAGTTACAAATGTAACTGTTCAAGAGATCGTATGGAAGCAGGTCTTATAAGCTTGGGTAAGGATGAGATTACTGCTATAATAAATGAGCAGCATAATGCAGAGCTGGTTTGCCATTTCTGCAATAATAAGTACCAGTTTTCAGAGCAAGATCTAAAGGATATAGTTGATAGATTATAAAATTAGTTCCAAAGTTATTGACCGGTTTTTTGACTGCCAAATATCCTGCATATTAGCAGTTTAATGCAATTTGAATTTGTGCGTATGAATAAGAAATATTAAATAATAAATAGATATAGAGATATATTTTCGAATAACCATAAAATTTGCTATTGACATTATTAAATTATTTCAGTATACTATCAATTGTCGCTTGTGACTGATGTAATGTGAAGTACGGTTCGTATACGATGTAGACTATGGTTACAAGTTAGACGATTAAAGTTTGGCCCGGTAGTTCAGTTGGTTAGAATGCCAGCCTGTCACGCTGGAGGTCGAGGGTTCGAGCCCCTTCCGGGTCGCCATTGAATGCCCAGATAGCTCAGTCGGTAGAGCAGTGGACTGAAAATCCACGTGTCGCTGGTTCGATTCCGGCTCTGGGCACCATATGCGGGTTTAACTCAGCGGTAGAGTGTCACCTTGCCAAGGTGAAAGTCGCGAGTTCAAATCTCGTAACCCGCTTAATTAATGAGAGACTAGAAGTTAGAATCCGTAAGGATTTGAGTTCTAGTCTCTATAATGCGGCGCCATAGCCAAGTGGTAAGGCAGAGGTCTGCAAAACCTTTATTCCCCAGTTCAAATCTGGGTGGCGCCTCTCGAGCCTACAGAATTATATGTTCTGTGGGTTTTTTTATTGTCTTTTGAATTAGTCAGGGATAAAGGTTTACCCTTTTAACTTTCAAATTAAAATTATTCCTACATGCCCCTTGTTGTGTAGAGAGTTGATCAGATATATGAATTTTTAAACCAGAAGAAAAAGCAAAGATCGTACTTGAGGTCACGAATCACTAAATTATAAAACCCCTTCGGAATATTACTATTTGTTATCGGAACAATGTACTATGATTCGAAGATTTTAAAAAGGATGCTGATTATTAAAATTCCAACTTTAATAATCATGTCATTTTTCTTGTATTTATTGTATAAAGGGAATGTTATTCTGGAGGATGTTGTATTTACTAAGGAATTAGCTATGGGTTCAGCTGAATATTTTTTAATTCAACTAATAGGGTATGGTTATATGTGCATGAATTTGTCAAAAAAACCAACAGTATATTAAACAGTGCACTGGAGCAAAGTGAAAGAAGTGAAACCTTATTGAATAAGATTATGGAAAATGCAACAAATATCAATAAAAACATTAGTGATTTGTATAGTGATATATATCAAAGCCGTGATTCAGTAACTGATATATCAAAGACTCATTCTCCATTTCATCGAAGTCCGAAACCATGGCAATTAAAGCAGAGGAAAGTCAAGATTATATAAATCAGATAAAGACGCATATTGATAAAACAATGGAAAATTCCACTACAATAATAAAACTAACAAAATCAATGAGTTCCATTACCCAAAAAAATCAGGACAATATAGAAGATATCGTAAAGAAGGTTAACGATATTAAGAAATCCAATCAACAGACTGCCACGCAGTTCGAATATATAAAGCAGAACAACCTGCAAATAGATGATGCACTGAAGATTATCAATGCTGTATCAGAGCAAACCAATCTATTGGCACTAAATGCTTCTATTGAAGCTGCCCGGGCTGGAGAAGCAGGAAAAGGGTTTGCAGTTGTAGCAACGGAAATAAGGAAGCTTGCAGACCAGTCTAATGCATCTGCAAAAAACATTACAGATATTTTGAGTAGGATGAGTACTGGGACAAATCAATCAATAGAAGCTGTTTATTTTACAGAGACAAATATCAATGATACCATTGATTTGTTAGAAAATACTAAGGAAGATTTTCTAAAAATGTTTTCCTGTCAGAGTTCTGTCATAAATGAAATTATGCAATCAGAAAAACTTATAAATAAGCTGGAAGATTATATACAAAATATAAAATCTGTCTTGGGAGAAACCCTTTCTGAATTTAAGTCGACTTCGATAGATATATCAGGTATTTTCGGCGTTTTGGACGAACTTAATACGTCCTTTCAAACGATTGCTGATTTTGCAAAAGAGGTTCAAGCAAGCTCTAATAGCCTTATAGACTCTAACCTTTGATATCGAAGTTATTTACTTTCTAAATATTACAAAACATGATGGCTTGAATTTGCAGCTCTAAAAAAGTTGAAAATTCAAGCTGTTTTTTATTTCCTTAAATCTTGTATTACAGGGTATTCCATGGATAAAATTATATTTATTACGTAATCTACATTAAATACGTTATTAATCTTACATTTAGCAGAGCAAAATAACGAACGCTTTAACGGAATTTTGCGATAGATAAATGTAAAAGATTAATCGTATTTAATCTAAGCAAAAAAATACTATAAAAAAGCAGGAAATTTGAAAAAAAGTGTAGAATAAAAACACAATAATATCCTAAATGTATCGAAATATCAAAAGAATTCCAAAAACGTTAAAAGTCTAAAGATAAGATAACATTAAATGATCTCAAAAGAATGTCTTCAATAATAACAGCATATGAATTTCAACAAGTATACATAATTTCATTTTTATATGCCATATCGGTAAATAAAAGTTCTATTCACAACTGCTTCATTTTATTATGCAAGAGCAGTACGGTACGATGTCTACATGATTAAAATGTTATGCCCTAAATAAAGAAGAACCGTAGCAACATCAATGGTTAATAGTTTTTCCATGAGTTAGATCTGAAAGGGTTGAAAAAATGTCTACGTTTGATGCTGTATGGGCAGAAATAGATCTGGGTAATTTGGCCAATAATTTAAAAGTTATTAGAAATAATGTGAACCCAAAAACCAAAATCCTTGCCGTTGTTAAGGCTGATGCTTATGGACATGGCTTGTATGAAATTGCTCAAAGACTTTTCCTTGAAGGGGTAGACTACTTTGGTGTTGCTTCGGTGGACGAAGGGATAGATATGGTAATAAAAGGCATTAGTGCTCCTGTTCTCGTTTTAAGGAGTGTTTTGATTGAAGAAATGCCCGCTTTATTGGATGCAGGGCTTATTCCCAGCATAAATTGCATATCTGCTGCTAAGGCTGCTGATTTATATGGCTGCTCTAAAAACAGGAAAGTAAAAATACATATCAAAATTGATACGGGATCTTATGGAGATGGAATTTCATCTGATGAGTGTAGTGATTTTTTTGAGGATGTGTCTTTAATGAAATGGATTGAAATTGAGGGCATTTATACTCATTTGACATCTGCCTACGGACAGGATGCCAATTCAGTACAAAATCAGCTTGATAGTTTCAAAAACGTTGTTGATATTGCAAGGATGAAGGGATTGCATATTCCATTGCTCCATGCAGCCAGCAGTCCGGCAATATTCAGGTATAAAGATGCACATTTTAACATGGTGAGAGCGGGAACGGCTTTATATGGATTGCCGTTTGTTGGAGATGATTGTATTTTCTCACTAAAGCCCGTAATGCAGCTGAAATCCCGTATTATCTGTATAAAAGAGCTTGAAAAGGGTTGTATGAAGGGTTATGGTCAGAAATGTGATGAACAAAGGAGCATGAAAATTGCTTATGCAGCTATTGGTTATGCAGATGCTCCGTTTCTCCTTGAAGCAAAAAATATTAATGTCCTCATTGGAGGGAAATATTTTCGAGTTTATGGTAATGCATATATGGACCATATAAAGGTTGATATAAGCGGTCACAACAATATAAAAGCAGGTGATGAGGTTGTTATCTTCGGAAACCAGAAAAATAGGCATATAGGAGCTCTTGAGGTGGCAAATGCATGCAATATAAGCAAGGTGAATTGTGAAAGCATATGTTTTCTCGGAAAGAGAGTTAATAAATATCATATGGACAGTTGCATCCAATCGGATGCAGAAATCCGTGAATTAACTGCATTGCTTTAGTAGGAGGGGTTAAATTGAAGGGTGTAAAGAGAATTGTTATAGCAGTATTGATAATGATTATGGCAGCAGCAATGGCTGAATCGGGAGTGGTAATCGGTTTCAAAAATGAATTTGCACCCAAAAAAAATCATGATAGAAAATGGAGGATTGGGTATTGTGAAACAGAGCCATTTTCTAATTACTCAGGAGTATTAAACAGTATTATTCACGGTCTTAAGGAATACGGATGGATTGAGAATGCCAAAGATCTTCCATATGTGCAGGGACAGCACGATACAAAAGTGATGTGGGAACGGCTTTCAAAAAGTGACTTGGGAGAATATCTGGAATTCCCGGCAGATGCTCACTATACATTGAGCAGCATGAAGCAGGTAAATGGATTAAAAGCTGAAGATATTATTATAGAAAGGCTTAACACAAAGAAAGATATAGATTTGATGATTGTTATGGGAACCAAGGCAGGAATATTGCTGGGCAATGACAGGCACAATACACCGATTTTTGTGTTTTCCGCCAGCGATGCGTATGCTTCTGGAATTGTTAAGGGTGTTGAGTATTCAGGAAGCAGCCACATTTGGGCACATATGGATACTAACCGGTTTAAAAGACAACTGCAGGTTTTTAATGATATATTTGAAATTAAAAAACTGGGAATTGTTTATGAGAATACTGAACTTGGCAAAAACTATGCTGCATTAGGCGACATTGAGTATATGGCTAAAGTGAGAGGATTTGGTATAGAAAGAGAATTTGTAAATGAACCTAAAGGCAAAGATGATGTTGAAAGATACCGCAGCGATTTAAAGTTAGCATACCAAAGGCTGGCACAAAAAGTAGATGCATTTTATATTACGGTTGCTTCCATAGAACCCAAGTGGCTGTATGAGCTCCTTGAACCCTTTTATGAGAGGAAAATACCGGTATTTTCCCAGGTAGGAAGTGATGAGGTAAGGGCAGGAGCATTGATGAGCATCACATATTTTGATTTTCCCAATATGGGTAGATTTGGTGCAGACACAATAATAAAGGCATTGGGAGGAGTACCAGTGGACAAGCTCAAACAAACATATGAGAATACGCCCCAGATATTACTTAATCTTGAAGTAGCAAAGAAGATAGGATATAGACCATCCTTTGATATATTGCTGGTTGCTGACAAGATCTATAATCAAATCGAAAGAAACTAAAATATGTTCTCACTCGGGGGATTATTTGATGAAACATCTAAAAACCAGATTTTTAGTTTTAATGGTTTCAGTAAGCCTTGTCATAATCGTTCTTGGGTTTGCAGGAGCAATTGATATTGCATCATTCAAGAAAAACTATACCGAATCTATAGTTGCAAGCTATAGAGTAGCTGGAACAGAGCCCGTCAGGAAAATTGAATATGCGGTAAAATACGGAAAGCCATTAACTAACTTTTATGGAATGCAGGAGCTGCTTTTGGATACTCAGAGGGATTTTACGGATATTTTGGATATTAGAGTAATACTCAATGATGGAACAGTTGCTTATAACCTAAATGAAAAAGAAGAAAGCAATAAAGTTTCGGAATACATTATAAAAAGAAGATTTTCAAGCAGCAGCCCAAGAAGCGGTGCAAGCTATGTACGTGATGAAAACAGATATCATATATTAATTCCAATAAATAATGTAAATAAGGAACAGATTGGTGCATTGGATATTGTTCTGGATAATTCAACAATTAATGCAAGAATTGCAGATTTCTACAATGAAATTCTGGTGTATCTTTTAGTGATTGTACTTGTTTCGATTTTTCTTATTATATTTCTTATCTCCATAGTACCTGTAATAAGGGCTGATGGTGGTATTAATATAGGATATTTGACAGCAACACTGATTGTAATTCTTTTGAACAGCCAGATAGTATTTGGTGTTATAAATTACAACCTGTATAAAAAGGTTTATATTCAAACTGTGAAAGAAAACACAGCAATGGTGGTAAAGGTTGTACAAAAAGACATGAATGTTGTGATTGAGAAGGGTGTTCCTGTTACAGAACTAAACGGAATAGAAACATGGCTCAATTCTATTGTACAGTCGGTACCTGAGGTTGAGAGCCTATATATTACCGATATCCGTGGAGATGTTTTCTATAAAACAAAGAATCTTGTTTTAATGCAAGAGGAATTGATCAATCCCATGTATAATTACAGTCTGCCGCTGATAAGGGATAATATGTCTCAGAAGGGCCTTGTCAATCTTGTGCTTTCAAAAAAATTCATTGATAAAAAGCTTTTTGATATCGCTCTTGACGCAATTACATTGCTGGTTATTTCATTTATATTTATGACTGAAATTATAATTACCCTTATATTACTGTTGAGACGAAAAAAGGCAATAGCTGTTGATGAAGGATCGGAAGATGATGATAAAGATGCCGCCATTAAGCTAGATACAATCAGACCAATTGCATTTGTCTTTTTCTTTGCATTTAGTCTCACGGCTTCATTTATACCGATAGTGATGAAAAGCTTTAACGATTCACTGCTATGGATCCCCGAAGGTGTGAGGCTGAGTCTGCCTGTTTCACTTGAGGCATTGGGCACTATCATATCCACACTTGTTACGGGATACATCATTGATAAAAAAGGCTGGAGGCCGCCATTCTTTTACGGTATTTTAATTGTTTGTGCCGGCTCTGTTTTATCGGGAGCTGCTGTAAACGGTACTATATTTGTATTAGCCAGATTGGTAACGGGAGTTGGTTATGGACTTTCATGGATGGCTATGAGAGGCTATGTAAGCTTGTACAGTTTACCGTCTGCACAAACACAAGGCTTTTCATTGTTGAATTCGGGAATAATGTCGGGACTTAATTGTGGAGTTGTGCTTGGTGCCATGATTGCTGAAAGAGCGGGATATTCCTTTGTGTTTTATGTTACTTCAGGTTTAATGGCTATAAGTACAGTGATTGCATTATTGCTAATGGGTAACTATAAAAAGGAAATAAAAAATACAGAAAATGTAAAAGTGAATATGGATACAAATATAGATACAAGTAAAGATGCAAATATAAATACAAATATAAATATAAATAGAAATATAAATACAAATATTGGACAGGATGTTAAGAAGCTTGTTTGCGATATGAAAGTCGTGCGATATATTCTACTAATAATAGTGCCTGCATCTATTTGCGGTGTATTTCTAAACTATCTTTTCCCTGTTGCAGGTGCAGAGCTGGGGATTTCCTCAGCAAATATTGGAAGAGCATTTCTCTTATACGGATTATTTGTTGTTTATCTTGGGCCTCTTTTCGGGAAGTATGCAGGAAGCAAAGTGGGTATAAAAAGCTCTGTTATTGGTGCAAATATATTATATGCTGCTGCAATGCTGGTGTTTGGCCTATGCTTTAATTCATGGTCGGCATTTGCAGCTGTAGTGCTTCTTGGGTTTTCCGACAGTTTTGGACTTGCGGCACAGGGAAGCTACTTTTTAAGCTTTGATTCATCAAAAAAGACAGGTGGAGGTATTTCGTTTGCAATATACAGTGTTTTTTACAAAGTAGGACAGATGATCGGTCCTTTGGTTTTTGGGGTTTTAATATCATTAGGGATCGGCAATGGAACAACAATCATAGGAATTTCCACTGCCATATTGCTTGCAGCTTTTATTGTATTGAGCAGAGATAAGAAAAAAGTACCTGTCAATAAATCTGTAGAGAGTTGACAATATATGAAAATATTGAGATTTGGGAAACTATATAGCAATGTTAATGAGAAACAAGAAGATTATTATATTATAAAGCTTAGTAATATTCATTTTGAACAGTTGATGAAATTGCAGACAGCTGTCATGGAAAGCATGGAAAGAAGGGATCTCTACGCGGGACTTACAGTAGGGGAAATAGATAATATGCTCATTGACGATGGGGGATTGATGGTTGGTGCTTTTGTCGGGGATGTGATGATTGCTTTCTATGGCATTTACTTTCCGGGAGACAATGAGGATAATTTGGGCAGAGATGTTGGAATTCCCAAAGAGGATTATCATAATGTGATGCATCTTGAGGGAGCTGGTGTACATCCCTATTATAGGGGTAACTCTCTCCAAAAAATATTAAATTCAGTATGTGTTGCCGAAGCTATGAAGATTAGGCCTGTAGAGCATGTATGTGCCACTGTTTCACCATATAATTATGCCAGCCTTGATCATTTGTTTGCAGCAAAGCTGTATATAAAGGACATGAAGAAAAAATACGGTGATATGCTGAGGTACATTTGCTATAGAAACTTGTGTTGCGAGAAAGAAATTATCCATGACAGCATTATAAATGTTGAAAGTTCAGACTTTAATTTACAGTCAAAGCTTTTATCAGAAAGATTTATTGGCTTTAAAATAATAAATTCCAATAAAAGATGCTTTATTGATTTTGCAAAAACAAAATAATAGACGAAGGGGTGTTTCTAAATGAAGTTTGAATTTTCTGACACAATATCCGGGTATGTAACTAAGTCTGATATGGACAATGATTTGTTTACCGTTGAAACATCGGATGGCCGGCAATTTAGTATAAAGTTGACACCCAATACATATTCGAGATTGATGAGGAATTTGGGTGAGCCCTATTTCGATTGCACCGGCCAGATGAAGAAAATGCTTGTGCCCGGACAGTATATTTCTGCTTATGGTGTGTTTTATCCCCAGGGTGAAGGACATTTTTTTGAAGCAAAGGTTATTGATTTTCCTGATAAAAAGGTAGGAGAATACAGATTTGAAGAGGCAGACTGGTGGATCAAGCAAGCCGGGTCAATATGTGATTTCTTTATTAAGTCTCAATTTGGAGAGGAGAATGAAATTGATTACAGAAACTACAGAACCAATCTTTCCATTTCAGGTATAAAGGGTATTGATTACCGACAGGAAACTGATACCATTTCAAGAATGATTTATGGCATGGCTTCTACATACATGCTGACAGGCGAAGATATTTATCTGGAAGCGGCTGAAAAAGGTACTCAATATTTAAGAGAGCATATGCGGTTTTATGACGTGGATGAAAATGTTATCTACTGGTACCATGGTATTGATTTAAAGGGCAACAGAGAGCATAAAGTCTTTGCATCGGAGTTTGGTGATGATTATGAAGCTATTCCCATGTATGAACAGATTTATGCATTGGCAGGACCAACCCAGACATACAGAATAACCGGTGATCCTTTAATTATGAAGGATATAAAAATGACTATAGACTTGTTTGACAAGTTTTTTCTTGACCGGGAAAAGGACGGATACTTTTCACATATCGACCCAATTACACTAGATCCGAGAAGTGACAGTCTTGGAAGAAATAAAGCCCGCAAGAACTGGAATTCTGTGGGAGATCATGCACCGGCATACTTAATAAACCTGTGGCTTGCAACTTATAACGATAAATATAAGAATTTCCTCAAATATACTGCAGATTGTATTGAAAAATACTTCCCGGACTATGATAACAGTCCCTTTGTACAGGAGAGATTCCACGAAGACTGGAGTCATGACAAAGAGTGGGGATGGCAACAAGACCAAGCTGTTGTGGGACACAACTTAAAAATTGCCTGGAATCTTATGAGGATTAACAATATTGTTGAGGAGAAAAAATTCGTTGAATTTGCGGAAAAAATAGCAGAAATCATGCCAAAGGCAGGTATGGATGCTCAAAGAGGCGGTTGGTATGATGTTATGGAAAGAACTCTAAAAGATAAAGAAGAGTTTCACCGCTTTGCATGGCATGACAGAAAAGCCTGGTGGCAGCAGGAGCAGGGAATACTTGCATATCAGATACTTTATGGAGTTTTGCATAAGCCTGAATATTTAAAACTGGCCCGTGAATCGGCTGCTTTTTACAATACATATTTCCTTGATCATGATGATGGTGCCGTGTACTTTAATGTTTTGGCAAACGGATTGCCGTACCTTATGGGAACCGAAAGGAAAAAAGGCAGCCACTCTATGAGTGCATACCATTCTGTTGAGCTTGCATATCTTTCAACTATATATATCAACCTTCTACATACTAAAAAACCAGTAGATTTGTATTTCAAGCCAATGATTGGAGGCTTTGAAGACGGTATTCTTCGTGTACAACCGGATATTCTTCCAAAGAATGCTGCTAAAATATCAGAGGTTTGGATTGATTCCCAGCCTTGGGGCAAGTTCAATGCAGAAGATTTTACAATTGAGCTTCCAAAGCTTGAACACAGACCTAAGATAAAAGTTAGAATAACACCTTGTACTTAAGGATACGAAATTATTTTTTAGGCATTGCTTATATTAAATACGTTATTAATCTTACATTTAGCAGAGATAAATGTAAAAGATTAATCGCATTTAATATATCTCGTATGAAAGGAGTGGTCACATCCTATGGATATCAATACATCGGTAGTTGGCAATATAGTTGTTATAAGCTTGGATGGAAATTTTGACGGCCAGACAGCGGAACATGTTCAGGAACAACTTATGAGTTATATTACACCGAATTCCTCAATTGTAATTGATATGTCAAAATGTCCATATGTATCCAGTGCCGGGTTAAGGGTGCTGTTGATGGCGGCTAAGCAGCTTTCAAAGATAAATGGCACAGGTGTTTTTGTCGGGCTTTCGGAAGAAATCAGGGATGTAATGGAAATGACGGGCTTTTCCAATATATTCGAAAGCTTTAACAGTATAAATGACGCAATAAAAGCAATTCGAAAGGAGTAGCTTATGTTACGTGTCGATACATATGCAACTGATAAATATGAGGATTTTAGTATCAGGCCGGGAAAGCCCCTGCCATTTGGTGCGACCCTTGTACCTGGAGGGGTAAACTTTTCAGTATATTCAAGGTATGCCACAAGATGTGAACTGGTTCTTTTCAAAAAACATGAAAAAGAACCCTACGCAATAATACCTTTCCCGGACAGCTATAGAATCGGAAATACCTTTACGATGGTTGTTTTTGATCTCGATATAGAAAATATTGAATATGCGTACAGAATGGATGGGCCTAACAACTTTCAGCAGGGCCACTGGTTCAACAAGGATAAGTATTTGATGGATCCGTATTCAAAGGCTGTGGGAGGAAGGGATGTGTGGGGAGAGGAACCTGACTGGAGCGACCCGTACCCCTTCAGATCAAGAATAATACCGGATGATTTTGATTGGGAAGGAGAGAAACCACTGGAAATTCCCATGAGAGATTTGATTATTTACGAAATGCATGTAAGGGGATTTACAAGGCATAGAGTTCATTCATTGGAAGACGTGGAAGCTTGCTTTGCAGATTATTGTTTTCGGGATTATATTGATTATCATTGCTTCAATCTTAAGTGTTTTCTTGTCAAGGAAGATTACCAAACCACTATTTCTATTGAGCAAAGGTGCAGGAATAATCGGGAATGGCGACCTTGATTACAAGATTTGCGTTAAAACAGGAGATGAGATTGAGGACCTATCCAATGCATTTAACAAAATGGCAGAGAACTTAAAGATCCATATTGAGGACCTTAAGAGAACAACAGCTGAAAAGGAACATATTGAAAGTGAGCTTAAAATTGCACACAAAATACAGACCAGCATGCTTCCGAGAATATTTCCTCCTTTCCCTGAAAGAAGTGAAATATCTATTTATGCCATGATGGAGCCAGCCAAGGATGTTGGAGGAGACTTGTATGATTTTTTCTTTATTGATGAAAGAAAGCTATGCTTTTTAATAGGAGACGTTTCAGGGAAAGGGGTGCCTGCAGCCCTGTTTATGGTCATTGCCAAGACTTTATTGAAAAATCAGGCACTTTTAGGCAGCTCAACGGGAGAAATTTTGTCAAAAGTGAATAACCTCCTTTGTGCTGAGAATGAGGAGATGATGTTTGTAACAGTATTTATTGCAATACTTGATACACAAACAGGGGAACTTCAGTATTCCAGTGCAGGACACAATCCGCCTCTGCTGTCTCAAGGCGGCAACAATTTTGAATACATGAAGTTAAAAAAGAGTTTTGTGCTGGCAGGCATGGAAAACTTTAAGTTTTACACCGAATCCATAAAGCTTGACCCTGGCGATGCTATTTTCCTTTATACTGATGGCGTAACTGAGGCAATGGATGCCGATAGCAGACAGTTCAGCGAGAAAAGGCTAAAGGATTGTCTCGCCGGTATTCAGAGTAAGAACGAGATGGAAATTGTAGATTTGGTTTTGAAAGAAGTCGGGCACTTTGTAAAAGATGCTTCTCAGTCTGATGATATTACCATGTTGTTCTTGAGATATCACGGACCAAATTAAGTGATTGGGGTGACAAAATGAAGAAAGTATTAACAGTATTATCAGGGTATGGATTCTGGGGCGAAGAGCTTGTGGGGCCCATGGAAACCCTTAAAAAAGCAGGCTATACACTGGTTTTTGCAACACCCAACGGAACAAGACCGCATCCTTTGCCTCCGAGTATGGACTCAACTTATATTGATCCGCCCCTTAATAAAACAGTTGTTTCAAAAGAAATGGAGTTGTTGGTGAAAGAGCTTGATGAATCTACAAAGCTGGACAACCCAATAAATCTGTCAGATTGGCTTCCTGAAAGGCCATATATAAGTAGCAGCAATTACTTAAGGGAGCTGGAAGAGTATAACAATCATTTGGAGGAAATTGAAAAGGACCTTGCAGACTATGATGCATTACTGCTGGTAGGGGGAAGCGGTCCTATTATAGACATGGCGAACAACCAAAGAGTGCATGACCTTGTACTGAGCTTTTATAAAATGAATAAACCTATTGCTGCTGAGTGCTATGCAGTAGCTTGTCTGGCATTTGCAAGAGATTACATATTGCGAAAGAGCATTATCTGGGGAAGGCATGTGACAGGGCACCCCATTGAATATGATTATAAAGATGGAACGGGCTTTTTAGGAGTGGATTTTAATATGGGTCCTCCGCCTTATCCCCTTGAGTATATTCTAAGGGATGCCGTAGGCCCTGAGGGTCAATATCACGGTAATGTAGGGAGAAAAACATCTGTTATTGTTGATTATCCTTTTATTACAAGCAGATCTACTGCCTCTTCCTACCTTTGTGGAGAAAAACTCTTGGAATGCCTGGAGCATGGCCTGAAAAGGTATGGGTTCTGATGTCATAACAAAAAAGAGTTAAGGAGGCTTAGGCGTGATTACTTATCAAATGGAAAAAGGTATAGATTATGCACGTTCCGGGAACACAGAAAAATTAGAGGAGTGGATATTAGATGGGAATAATCCAAATCAATACAGTGAAGATGGATGGACTCCGCTTTTATGGGCATCTGCAAGAGGCAACTATAAAACTGTTGAAATGCTCATAAATAGAGGTGCGGATGTTTCTATGCCCCATAGAGTTTCGGGAGTGCTACCCATTCATATGGCAGGACATTCCGGTAATGTGAAAACAGCCGATATATTGCTTAAGCACAAACCTGATGATATCGATGCAGTTTGGGACCTTAACGGGCACACCATACTTTTGCAAGCGTCTTTTTACGGGCATTTGGAATTGGCGGATTTCCTTGTGAAAAAGGGAGCAAATACTGCGATTACAACAGCAAGGGGATTAGGCCCCATGGAAATGGCTGAACAATTTCAGAATTATGCCATGATGGACATTATTCGCCCATATGATTCCAGCTCTGAAGACAAAGCCGCCTATTACCAAACTTATTTGAAAAAGATAGCACCTATTATTCCAGAGGAGGATAAGGAGCAGCAGAATCTTAGTGATCTGCTTGTGGCCACCATTGAAAAGGGAATTAAACAGGGATTTACCAATCCTGGGTCTATTCAAGCAACTATGGCTGCAATTAAGGAGCTTGTTGAAGAAAAGAAGGCAGATGTCAATAGGCTGGGAGGGCCATTGCAACAGCCGCCTTTAATTGTGACAGTCACCGGCAATAATGGAAATCCTGTAGCAAAAAGCGTGCATGACTTAAGAAATGCCATAGCAGAATACTTGCTAAAAATGGGAGCGGATCCGGTAAAACATGAGATGCACCCTATGGGTGCACAGACAATCATAAGGGCCTCGGTTTTTAATCACTTGGACATATTGAAAATGTGTGAAAAATATATTTCACCTGAAGTACTGACTGATGCAATTAATGAAATACCTGTGGTTAACGGTCTAACGGCATTGCATGATTCGGTATTGAGAGCAACAATGGCTGCAGAGGATAAGATTGAAGGCTATCTTGAACAATGCAGATGGTTGGTGGAACATGGTGGGAAAAGCGATATTGAAGATTTCTCAGGAATTACTCAGAAGAATATTGCTGAAAACTGCAAAAATGCAGAGGTAAGAAGGAGACTTCTCGATATACTTTAACCTGTGTGTAAAAGATAAATCACTATTAAAAAACACGAAGGGAGAAAGAATATGAATGCAAAAGGATTAAGGGAACCAAATAAGCTTAAAAGAGATCTGGCAGAGGGAAAAGTCTGTTATGGAGCTACAATAACCATGAGTAATCCTGTTGTTGCCGAGATTATGTCGCATTTGGAGTATGACTGGCTGTGGTTTGAAATGGAACATACCGTAATGAGTGAAGAAAGTGTGCTGTCCATGCTTCAAGCAACAAACGGCACCAATGTTTCAACGGTAGTACGCGTTCCATGGAATGATAAAACAATGATAAAACGATTATTGGATACGGGAGTGGATGGAATTATTATTCCTTTGGTAAGAACAAAGGCAGATGCTGAAGACGCTGTACGTGCCATAAAATATCCTCCATTGGGTGAACGTGGTGCGGGATTGGCCCGTGCACAATGTTATGGTCTTCATATGAATGAGTATATGAGCTCTGCAAATGATGAAGTGATGACAATTCTTATGGTTGAGCATATTGATGCGGTGGAAAATATTGAAGAAATATTGAGTGTACCGGGTGTTGACAGCATAATGGTCGGGGCTTTAGACCTCTCGGGAAGCATGGGTATACTGGGTCAAATGAGTGATCCTAGGCTTGAGGAGGCAATTCAAAAGGTTCTTAAGGCATGTAAAAAAGTAAATGTTCCTTGCGGAATTATAGCATTGGATCCAAATCAAGCAAAGGATAGGATTTCACAAGGATTTACAAATATCATTATCGGAATGGATGTTCTTTACCTCAGCTCAGCAGCTAAAAATACTCTTGATCAAGTGAAGAAATAAAAATGCTTCTAAACAGTGAAGAAATGAATAAGAGAGGCGGTTTATGAATGAAGCTTAAAGGTAAAAAAATTGCTATACTTTTGGAAAGTGACTTTTATGAAAACGAGATTTTTTATTACAAGCTTCGCTTTGAGGAAGAAGGTGCTGAGGTTCATTTCCTCACACGTCTTTGGGGAATGGAAAGAATTACATTCAAGGGACATGAATTTGGGGCTCCTATGGAGTGTAGTGAAAGCTTCGAAAATATGGACGATAGAACATTAAGAAGCTTTTCAGCAGTAATCGTCCCTGCAGGCATGGTTTCCGACCGACTGAGGTATACAGAGAATATTGAAGTTTTACCTCCTGCGACAGTATTCTTGCAAAGAGCCTTTGCTGAAAAAAATATGATAAAAGGCATTATATGCCATGGAATGTGGCTTTTGGCGTGGGTTCCTGAACTTGTCAGGGGCAGAAGAGTTGTGGTACATAACAATCTCTATGGGGATGCAAAAAACATGGGAGCTATCTATGTAGATCAAGATGTTGTTGTGGATGAAGATCTTGTGACAGCAAGAACCGGAGGACACTGCAACCTGTTTGCAAAGAAAATTATTGAAATGATAAGTAATAAGGCGTGAAAGAAGATAAGAGGACATTCCTTAAAAAGGTTTGTCCTCTTATGTACCTTAAAAAGGGCGTTTTATAAATCTATATCAATCCTGCTGCTATTTTAATATTTTCCTGATGTTTGGAATCAACTTGACCATCGTTGTGCCTTGTGCTGTTTGCAAAATGGAGATCAACTACCCCATCAATGCCATTGTCTTTTACCCAGTCTAAGTTGTACCCCGGCGGGTATCCGTCGCTTCTCCAGGTAGTATATATGCCGCCAGCTACTTTATCATTTCCCGCATGGGGCAAACTTGAGGCACTTGCAGCGATTTTTCTTCCATTTATCTTTACAATAACAGGACGCCTTGTCCAACTAAAATTGCCGCCCCATATTTCCTTCATTTTTTGAGTATCGGAAAGTGTCAGTGTTTCTATGTCTGCATGGTTAGAGCCTGTTGTACGTTTTGCAAAGAAGGATTTTCCGGTATAAAAGTCAACAATTTCAATAACACTCTGGGTAGGTACAACATATTGGGCTTCTGTCCACCAGTCCAGGTATTCCCCATACTTTTCTCCGGGAGTAGATTTTACCGGTATGTTATAGACCGGTATTTTCAGCACATTTCCAATGTTCAATATTGTTGACTCCTTCATGTTATTGGTTGATAACAATTCGGAAAAGGGAATGCCGAATTTTTCAGCAATATTCCAAAGATTATCGCCTGATTTTACTGTATAGCTTGTATATGTTATATAAGGCTTGGTTGATGAGGGACTAGGTGAAGGTGTAGGGCTAGGTATAGGTGTAGGACTAGGTGCAGATGTAGGACTGGGTGTAGGTGTAGGACTGGATGTAGGTGTAGGGCTAGGTGCAGTGGGACTGGGTACAGGTGTCGGTTGCGGTGTCGGTTGTGGGGATGACACAGCAGACTGGGGAATTTGCAATTTTTGTCCTATATATAATATGCTATTTTCATTTGCACCATTTAACTTCATAAGCTCAGTCAGGTTCACGTTGTACTTTTGACTTAATTTATAGAAAGTATCTCCGGCCTGGACTGTATGGACTTTTGTTTGCGGAGTTTGTGAAGTGGACGGGATGATAATCTTGTCACCAATATTCAGCATTGACTTTTCGGTAGCGTTATTAGCGGCAAGCAGCTTGTAAAAATCTACTCCGTAATTTTTACTGATAATCCAATACGTTTCTCCTGATACGACGGTATGGATAATCTGATTTCCCAGAGGTATTGTAAGTGTTTTACCGGGATATAAAATTGTACTTGTAGTAGCATTGTTAGCTTTAATAAGACTGTCCATGGATATTCCATACCTTTGACTGATCAAAAAGAAAGTATCTCCTGATTGCACTTTATAGCTGATACTTTGGGCACTTGCAAGGCTTGTACCCCCAGTGATGATGCTTATACTCAAAGCACTAGCAATCATAAATTTCTTAAAATGCATTGCTCACTTCCTCCTTAATGAAAGTTTGCATTATATATTTCGGCATAAATCATTAAACACCTTTATGAAATTTATGGTATGAATGTATAAACGGATTGAATATATAATTAAAATTAGTGATTTGAGGAAAGAATATTACCAAAATGTGGATGTGCGAGATGATATATTCTAAGAAGGAGGCTATTAGTCTATAGCCTCTTCTTTTATATCATATAGATTATAAGTAATACATTTTGAAGCTCTTCTAACACGTGGGGACTTCTTCTCTTTAGTAGATAAATCTGAAGATGAAGCTTTGCTTCTAGAAGATTGTTTGGGTGAAGAAGGCTTTGACGTGGGCCTAAAAGTACAATGTTTATTTGTACAATTGCCTGAAATCATTAGTGAGCCGCATTTACAAAATTCTGACAATTAAAATCACTCCTTTATATTAATATACCATAAAAACGCAAATATAATAATAGATAAGTGCAAAAATTTTTAATTTATTTATATATATATAAATAAATTATCTATGTATTTTTTAAAATGTTTTAAAAAGTGCTTTTATCATACGATTCAATAATATATAATAGATATATATTTCAATTAATAAGTTGTTCTATAGATTTCAGGTTTATAGTCTTAAAGTTTAGCAGATCAATTATAATTATGGTTGGATATTTCATTATTACCTAAGCATTTATTAATGCTGAGCTAGGTATTATCAATTTAAATGGTGGGTCAATGGAGGCAATTCAAAAAGCTGAATTAATGGATGTGATTTGGTTAAATAAGGAGACTATATGTTTAAAAAGAAAATTCTTATTGTAGATGATACAGAGTTAATAGTAAGAATAATAACTGATATTTTAGTGCCTGCCGGTTATGATGTTATTTCGGCAAACAGTGGTGAAGAAGGCATAGAGATGGTGAGAAGAGAAAAACCTGATCTGGTGCTTCTTGACATTATTATGTATGGCATGGATGGTTTAGAGGTCTGCAAAATTTTAAGGGCTGATGAGAGTAATAACTTAATGCCTATAATAATACTGACTGCTGAGGATGATGAAGAGCAAAAACTGCAGGGACTTGAACTTGGTGCGGATGATTATATAAAGAAGCCGTTTAATCCCAGGGAGCTTATTGCACGAGTAAGAAACACACTTATAAGGATAGATAGAAACAGATGGGCCAACCCTCTCACAGGCCTTAGAGGTAATCTAGAAATTCAGTCTGAAGTAACCAGGAGAATTTTCAGCAAAGATATATTTATTGTGGTTTATGCAGATCTTGACAATTTTAAAGCTTATAATGATGTTTATGGTTTTGCCAGTGGTGATAGGGCCATAAAGCTGACAGCCGATATACTTTTAGATTGTATACATGCTTTTGGAACTCCAACGGATTTTGTCGGACATGTTGGCGGTGACGACTTTATACTGATTATTTCTCCCCAATATGCAGATTTAATATGCGAAAGTATAATAAAAAGGTTTGATAAAAAAATTATTGAACTGTACAGCCCGGGAGACCGGAATAAGGGGTTTATTTCAACAGCAAACAGGCAAGGACAGATGAAACAGTATCCCATAATGTCAATATCTCTTGCTGCTGTTTCCAACGAGAACCGAAACCTCACAAGTCATTTGCAGGTTGCCGAAATAGCGGCAGAGTTGAAAAAACAGGCAAAATTAATTGCAGGAAGTGCATATATCAGGGATGGAAAAAGAGTCCGATAGACTTTTATATAAAGATTTCTTAAGGAAATGTATAAGAAAACATATTGATAAGTAAGGATGGTTTCTTATGTATAAAAACCTTGATTTATACAGGCTTCTTCAGGTTCAAGATAATGCAGAGCCTGAGGTCATAGCCGGTGCATACAGAAGACTTTCAAAAAAGTACCACCCTGATTTAAATAAGGGTTCTGAAGAAAAAATGATGCAAATCAATTATGCCTATAGTGTTTTATCGGATAGTAATAAAAGAAAGCAGTATGACCAATATATAAGGACAAATCAAACTGAAAAAAGCTCTATATCCTATCTTATGAACTACCCTAGGGAACAGCGAAGAGAAATTTTAAAGGCTCTAAAGACATTAAAGAGCTATTTTGCATGCCTTTCTATCGGCAATTTTTATGATGCCTTCGATAGAATAAGCTTTTATGATAAAAAAAGAGTAACCCTTTCAGATTTTGTAAATTGGCAGAACATAGTCTCCCGATACTTTGAGATTGAAGAAGTTCAAATCTACTACAATTGTTATTATGATACAAAGATTGTTTTTGGACAGGAAATATGTAAAGTATTTGAATTTTCTGTTATAATACATGAAAAAGAAATTATTAAAGACCGTATCAATATAGTGAATATAAATAGACTGGTGGTTTTGAACCGGGATAAGTACGAGATTATACTAGGCTATGAAGATTTGAAGCAGGAGACAAAAAAGCTTTTGACTTTGATGGGAGATAAAATAGTTGGATATGAAGCATGTAATGATAATGTTGATTTGGACAAATGCTTAAGAGAGTATATTGATAAAGAGTCCCAAAAGAGCAATGGATCTAGTAGACCCTATTCAATTATTTCTATTAACTTTGTTGATGATGTTTCGTTGAATAATTGTATGGATGAGATTTTTTCTTTAGTTACAGGTATATTGAGGGGGTCGGATAAATTTATTCCGGTAAGCATGGGCAGGATAGTTATACTTTTGCCTGGGACCGGACCTGACGGTGCTGATAAGGCTATAAGTAAGATAAATGATGCTTTAAACAGATATGCTAATTATAAGGGTTGGAATTCTAGCTGGTTTAATATTCAAATCATAAAATGAACTGGGCACTTGGCCTGTACAAAAGGACAATAATATGGAATATATTAGTGGAATTGTTGAAAGAATTACATTTTTTAATGAGGAAAACGGTTTTTGTGTGATTAAAATTAAATCAAAGGGATATCCGGAGCTTATAACTGTAGTAGGAAATCTGGCAGCGGTGAATGTAGGGGCTGTTTTAAGGATAAAGGGCGAGTGGAAATATGACAGTAAATACGGTAAACAGTTCAGTGCAGTCGACTATCGAGAATCGGTTCCTGCTACTTTAGCAGGTATAGAGAAGTATTTGGGAAGCGGCCTTATAAAAGGTATAGGACCTGTTTATGCCAGAAAAATTACCAATTATTTCAAAGAGGAGACCCTTAAAGTAATAGAAGAGACACCGGATTATCTTATAAATGTTGATGGAATCGGACAAAAGCGGGTTGATACCATTAAGAAGGCTTGGAAAGAGCAAAAGGAAATAAAAAACGTAATGCTCTTTTTGCAAAGCAATGGAGTGTCAACAGCTTATGCAGTTAAAATATATAAAACCTATGGCAATGAAAGCATTAATGTGGTCAAATCCAATCCGTACAGACTTGCAGATGATATATGGGGGATTGGATTTAAAACAGCGGATAAAATTGCACAGAATATGGGAATCGGCAAGGATTCCTATGAGAGATGCAGATCAGGTATAATTTATACTTTAAATGAGCTGGCAAATGACGGTCATTGCTTTGCAAAAAAGGAGCAGATTATACTTAAGGCTTCGGAGATCTTAGAGGTTGATGAAGGACTGATAGGTAATACAATTGTTACCATGTTGATGGATAAAACAGTTATCAGCGATGAAGCTGATGCTATTTACCTGCCGCCGTTTTATTACAGTGAGGTAGGAGTTGCAAAGAGAATAAGGGATATAACAGCGTCTAAAAGCGGTCTTCCAAACAATAATATTGAAAAGGTTATAGATGAGATACAGTTGGAATATGGTATTACCTATGACCAGATTCAGATAGATGCCATAAAGGAAGCTGTTAATTCCAAGTTTATGGTGCTTACAGGCGGGCCCGGTACAGGAAAAACCACTACAACATTGGCTATAATTAAGGTTTTTCAAAGACTGGGAGCTTGCTGTTTATTGGCAGCTCCAACAGGAAGAGCCTCCAAAAGGCTGTCTGAAGCTACCGGAATGGAAGCTAAGACTATCCATAGACTGCTGGAATATAAGCCTCCGGAGGGCTATAAAAAGAATACCGAAAATCCTTTAGAGTGCGATGTGCTTGTTATAGACGAGTCTTCGATGGTGGACATAATCTTGATGTATAATCTGTTAAAAGCTATAAAGGATGAGACGGTAGTCATACTGGTAGGGGATGTAAACCAACTGCCATCAGTTGGAGCGGGAAATGTACTAAGAGATATTATTGATTCAGGCACTGTAAATGTAATATGCCTTACAAGAATATTCAGGCAGGCACAGGGAAGTGCCATAATAACAAACGCTCACCGTATTAACAAGGGTGATATGCCCAATTTAAGAATGGGAAAGAATAGTGACTTTTTCTTCATTGAAGAAGATGAGCCTTTAAATGTTACGGAGGTTATTAAAAACCTCTGCACAAAAAGACTTCCTAAGTATTACAAAATTGATCCTGTGAATGATATACAGGTTCTATGTCCTATGCAGAGAGGAGAAGCCGGAGCACACAACTTAAATGTCGTTTTACAGCAGGCCTTAAATCCCTCGGATATTTCTATTAAGCATGGCGGCACAACATTTCGGTTGAATGATAAGGTTATGCAGATAAAAAACAATTATGACAAAAATGTGTTTAATGGAGATATGGGAACAATAACGAAAATTGACCTGGAAGATAAGATCTTACTGATTAATTTTGACGGAGTTGACGTGGATTATGATGTTACGGAACTCGATGAGGTTGTTCTTGCATATGCCACAACAGTTCATAAAAGCCAAGGAAGTGAATACAGGATTGTGGTTGCACCGTTTACAATGCAGCACTATATGATGCTTCAAAGAAACTTGTTATATACATGTGTAACCCGTGCAAAGAAGGTTTTTGTGATGGTTGGATCAAAAAAAGCAATAGGTATAGCAGTATCCAATAACAGGACCCAGCAAAGGAATACATTGCTGGCTAAGAGACTTTCCATAAAGGAATGTCCTTAGCTTTTTTCTTTATCTGATACATAGGGCACTGTAATATAAAAAGCGGTTCCATTATCCACATTGCTTTCAAACCAAATATCTCCACCAAACCTTCCCTTAATTGTTGAATAAGACATATAGAGACCTATACCAGTGCCGTTTTTGCCTTTGGTGGTTACCATTTCCTTGAAAAGTTTGCTCTTTACCTCTACAGGTATTCCTCTTCCATTATCCTTTATAATAAACTTTATATTTTTGTTTTCCTTTTGGACAATGAAATCTACCGATCCATAATCATCCTGATAGGATTCGCATGCGTTCTGAATAAGGTTGTCCAAGACTTGGATAAGACTGTTTATGTCTCCTTGTATTTGAAGGCTTCTATCTACCTGAATAAGTGGTATGATCAGAGATTTTTCCGGCATACTATGATTTATTTTTATATTAAGGGTTTTTATGAGTTCGTCAATTGTGAAGCTTTCTGTGGATGACTCGTTCAGCTTAACTGCCTGAAGCTTTACATTGCTGATTATGTTTGACATATATGAACATTGGGGAGATATCTTGTTTATACAATCAAGTATTTCATTTGCAATCTCGATGTGATCTTCATTTGTTACATCTTTGTCTCCAATAGAGTCCGTATATTCATTTGCAAGGTTTTTCAATGTGTCAATAAGGCAAGCTATGGACATAATTGGTGTATTAAGGTTATGGGCTATTCCTCCAATCATTTGACCGAGAGATGCCAGCCTTTCTTTCTCAAGTATTATTTCCTGTTGCTCATTGATGGATTTTATGTTGTCTTTAGTAAGTTCCTGTATTTTATTGAACGCAACAATAAGCTCACCCATTTCATCATTTGAGGCAATGGGTATTTTTTTGTCCAGGTCTACTTTATTGCCCTCGGCTATCTTGGAAAGATTGGCAGCAACAAGTGAAATATCACTTGTAATAGATTTTGAGAAATAGTAAATTACAATTATGCATAGCAGCAATAATGCCAGAAAGCAACCTATAAAATAATTAACCGTTTTTGGGGAAGCTACATTAAATTTTATGCCTGCAATAATAGTACCGTTATTTGTGGGAATCTTTTTGAATACACCCTGGGTTTCACTTGTTACGTCATAAAATCTTCCCTGCATTTCGGTTTTGGATTTGTTTATATAGTGCAAATTAATTTTACCTAAGCCTTCATCGTTAGATGTAATTACTTTGTTGTCATCGGTAATCAGGAAAGTAGAAAAATTATTTTCACTGTAATTTATCTCGGATAGTTTCCGGTTGATGGTATCATAGCTTATATTGTTGTTAGTATCATTCAAGGAATGCTCCAGTTTGCTCATGAATAATTGAGAATAAATATTGCCTTTTTCTTCTATAAGTCTGGAGTACCCTATCATTGATGTAAGTAATACGGTTGAAACAAAAATTGGAACTATTTGAATGAATATTTTTTTCTTCACGCCAAACCTTATGCCTTGAAGCCCATGACCATCATAAGTTTCAATAAGTACCTGCTTGAATATCCAATTTGATAGTATATAAGAAAATACTGAAAACAAAGAAATAATAGAAAAAACTAGGAATGGTATTCTGATGTAAATAGAACTTTTATTGGTTAATCTAAATAATGATACCATTATAGCTACTGTTATTGTTGAAAATAAAATTTGGATGCTATATATTCTATAAGGTGCACTTAAGCATTTTAGACGTATTTGTTCTATTTTTTTATGCTCTCCATTATTTACAGCATCTTTCCAGTTACGTAAATCCTTCAATACTATCATAAGGAGTATACTTATAAGAATAGAGCCAATTGCAGAAGAAAAAAATTGTCTAAAGTGGATGGAAGAGCCTATTACTTTGCCGGCTTCAACATACTCTGGGGGGAAATTTAGCACCAATGGTAATAAACGGGTCAAAATAAGTACTGATAAACAACATAAAAGATTATAAATAAGTATTATCCACAAACGGCTGTGTTTCATTATATGTCTGTGTAATCTAGATCTAAAACCTTTAACGCAGTTTTTCTCATTTACATTTATTCTGCCTTTATCCATATTGATCTCCTATTTGCTATTATTGTACTTCTAATATCGGCAGAAAAAAGTTTTTTTTTAGAGGATTGTTTACATAATTTATTGATTATTGAAATTTATTTTAATTTCGACAATCTCAGCACTGTTTAGAAATCTTATGGGAGGCCCCCAGGTACCCAAACCGGAGGAAACTATAAGCTGGAAGTCATTTTTTTTAAGATAACCCCAATCATTTTCAAAAATTGCATTTGTAATAAAATTGAGTGGGAAAAACTGGCCCCTGTGTGTATGACCCGAAAGCTGCAAGTCTATACCTTCACCAATGGGTTCCTTTAAATTTGAAGGTTGGTGATCCAAAAGAATCAGGGGTTTGGATTTGTCCAGACCTGAAATGAGGCTGGAAAGATCTTTTCGAGGTTTTTTAAGGTGCGAACTTGAACCCATATCCTCTCTTCCAATGATGTATATGGAATTTTCAATGCTGGTGAAATCATCCTTAAGCAATTTAATGCCTGAGTCCCTAAAAATTTCGGCGATTTCTTCACTATCCCCTCCATAATACTCATGGTTTCCGAGACAGTAATAAACTCCGTACTTTGTTTTTATTTGCTTTAAGCTTTCCAGCATGTTTTGATTCTTAAAAGGCTTTATGTCATCATCTATTAAATCCCCTGCAATAAAAACAATTTCTGGATTTTTATCATTTATCAGACGAACCATCTTATCAAGTTGGTTTTTCCTCACCAGTGTGCCGAGGTGGACATCCGAGATCAATACAGCATTAAGCTTTTTAGTTTTTCCACCATCTTTGTTGATGGATAATTCATACTTTACTGTTACAGGGTTCCTGGCCTGCCATGTTCCAATAATAAGAAATATTGCCACCAAAGCTGTGACAAATAGAGTTACATAGTTGGACATCTGGCTGGTTTTTAAATGGGATGGTATAAATGAAAGCCACTTGTCTAGAAGTAAAACAAATTTAATCGCCAGTATGAAAATTATAAAATAAACCATCGCAGCTATCCAGTATGCTCCAACCAGGTTAATAATGTAGTATATCGGTTCCGGTAAAATATTGGAGACAAACCTTGCTATTATGTAAGAGAAAGCTATAAGTAAGAAAAAGGGCCAGAAAACCTTTGGAGTTATGAATGGGAAGATACTGTTAATAAGCTGTAATTCTTTAAGACCTATGTAATAGTTAATGCCGCTGTAGAGTCCTAATATCAATACGACTGCAAAAACAAGAACCAAATTCATCATTAAAGATACCTTCCTTAGTAATATAATTTGTATTGGGCATTGATTAGTATCTATTATTTTATATCCAAAGAGGTTAATATTCAAGTAAGTAATTAATGTTTCATACACAGGTTTTAAACACTCCACAATTTTCGTAACATTAAAAAACATTCCTTGTTAAGCTTGTTATCAGTTTGACCGATATAAAATATGGACATGCAACATAAATGCTATTAAATGGTTTTTAATACAGGGTTAAGGAGAATACATATGATTCGAGGACTTTATACCTCCGGTTGGAGTCTTATGGCTAATAGCAAGAAAATGGATGTTATATCCAACAATCTGGCTAATGCAGACACCAATGGTTACAAAGAGGATATTGCAGTTTTAGAGACATTTCCTGAAAAGCTGGCAAGAAGAATTAATGATACCAAAAGTACTTCAAATCCTTCGGCAAAGGTAGGAAATATGAGGCTGGGAAGTGATGTCAGCGAAATTTTTACAAACTATGAGCAGGGCAAGCTGCAAAATACAGGAAATAAATTGGACTTTGCCATTCAAGATTCCAAATCTGCTTTTTTTACAATTGGAAAGCCTGACGGAAATGGGAATATTCAGGAATATTACAGCAGAGACGGTGCTTTTGTTATCAATTCATTAAACCAGTTGGTTACAAAGGACGGTTTTTATGTAATGGGGGAAAATGGTCCTATTACTCTAAATGGTGACAATTTTACCGTGAACAGTGACGGCTCAATTGTTCAGGAAGGGTCTATTGTGGATATGCTTAGGATAAGTGAATTCACAGATACAAGGTCTTTGAAAAAAGTAGGCAGCAATCTGGTTCAAAGAGACCAATCTACTGAGGAACGGCCTTTTACAGGGACAATATCCCAAGGCTTTTTAGAGGGCTCAAACATAAATGTTGTAAAAGAAATGGTAGAAATGATTTCTGTTATGAGATCATATGAAGCAAATCAACGGTTAGTTCAAGCTCAGGACAGTACTTTGGAAAAAGTGGTCAATCAAGTGGGAAGTGTAAGATAGAGGAGGAATAGATTATGATGAGAGCATTGTGGACAGCTGGCGGTGGAATGCAGGCACAACAGTTTAATGTGGATGTAATTTCCAATAACCTTGCCAACGTAAATACTACCGGATATAAAAAGGAAAGAGCAGAATTTAAAGATCTACTGTATGAAACAGTTAACAGAGCTTATATTATTGAGGGTGCAGGCAGGCCTGTAAACCTTCAGGTTGGACATGGGGCTGCTCCTGTTGCGACAGTAAAGAACTTTAGCACAGGCAATCTTGAAAAGACTGATAACACACTGGATTTTGCAATTAACGGGGATGCGTTTTTTACAATTATGACGGATTCAGGTGAAGAAGTATATACAAGGGATGGGAGCTTCAAATTGAGTGTAACTGATGAAGGAAATATGCTGACTACTTCTGACGGGCTTCAGGTATTGGATGATTCGGGTAATTCCATTATTTTAACTGTTGACGTGGAAAAGATTACTGTTACATCAAGTGGAGAACTGACTTATATTGATAATGATGGATCTACAGTATCATTAGATCAGAAAATTGCAATGGTTAAATTTCCTAATAAACAAGGCTTGGAGGCTATAGGAAACAACATGTTTAAGCAGACATCAGCTTCCGGTGCACCGTATTTGAATGAAGAATCGGTGGATAGAAGTACACTTCAACAAGGGTACCTTGAATCATCAAATGTTCAGGTTGTTGAAGAAATGGTAAAGCTCATTGTTGCTCAAAGAGCATATGAAATAAATTCTAAAGCGATTCAGTCCGCAGATGATATGCTTGGACTTGCAAACAATCTAAAGAAATAATATCAGGTATTAGAATAATTAACCGGTCATTAGGAGATGTCATATGAATATTAAAGATATAGGAAATATAAATGATCTGACAAATTATACCATTAATTCGTCGGACAAAGATATAAATAAAGACAGTATTATTGATGGAAGCTTTGAAAAAAAGTTGGCTGATATATTGGAAAATAAGGATGATAAAGAGTTGAAGAAAGTATGCTCGGATTTTGAGGGAGTACTTTTAGAAATGATGTATAAGGAAATGCGAGCAACAGTTAAGAAATCTGGGCTTATAAAGGAAGACTACGGTCAAAAAGTTTATGAGTCAATGTTGGATGAAAAGATTGTAGATGCAGCTGTAAAAGGCGGGGGTATAGGCCTTGGTGATGCATTATACAAACTTCTAAAGCCAAAAACTTAAAGTTATAATTTATACTTACTTATATTTCTTACAATAAATTCAAAGGTCTTTTCCACTCGGAAGCATTATGATATAATGTCAAGGAATAATTGGAAAATTCATTATAAAAGAGGTGCTAAAATGCTTTCGAGTGTTGATATTCAAAAGATAATACCGCACAGATATCCGTTTTTATTGGTTGACAGGATAATTGAAGTTGAACCAGGTAAAAGTGCTATAGGAATTAAGAATGTAACAGCTAATGAACCGTTCTTTCAGGGACATTTTCCGGGGAATCCTATAATGCCGGGTGTACTTATAGTTGAGGCCCTTGCTCAAACTGCTTGTGTAGCCGGCCTTTTAGTTGAGCAAAATAAAGGTAAACTCGGCATGTTTACAGGTTTTGAATCAATAAAGTTTAGAAGACCTGTTGTTCCGGGTGATACACTTAAGCTTGAGGTTGAGTTATCGGCATTCAAGCTTGGGATGGGAAAAGCAAAGGTTCTTGCAACTGTAGAGGGTGATATTGCAGTTCAAGGTGAGATCAAGTTTGCATTGGTTGATCCCGATAAGGTAAATAAGTAGATTGTATATTTTTTGTATGTGTTAAATTATTTAGTGGCATAAAAGCATTTTACACTAAATTCCAGACTTTTCAAAGTCTGGAATTTAGTTTTTTCACATAAAAGAGCTGTTACACTAATTTCTTAATGCATCAGTCCCCCCTAGGAAAATTTCGCCAACTCTATAGATATCTCCCGCACCCATGGTAATTATAAGATCTCCGGGGGATGCTTTTTCATGAAGGTAATTTGCGATATCTTCAAAACATTTCATGTACTTTGCCTTTGGGGAAACCTCATTAATCTTATCGCTCAGCATTAAAGAGTTTATCTCACCGTTATCAGGCTCACGAGCAGCATAGATATCTGAAACTATAACATAGTCGGCATCATTAAAGGATTTAGAAAAATCATTTAATAAAGCTTTTGTTCTGGTGTATGTGTGTGGTTGGAAAACACACCATAGCTTATTGTGAGGAACGTTTTTTGCAGCATTGAGAGTAGCAGCTATTTCTGATGGATGGTGTGCATAATCGTCTATTACCTTTATATCATTTGAAAGTCCTTTTAATTCAAATCTTCTATGTGTTCCGGAAAAATTTTTAAGACCTTTTATTATTGACTCCACACTGCAGCCAATGGTATAACAGGCAGCTGCTGCGGCAAGAGAATTGCCTATATTATGCATTCCTGTAACTCCAAGGTTTATTTTAGCTATCTCTTCATTAGAGTTATAAAGGGTATACGAGCCAAGACCCTCATCATTGAAATGAATATCTCTGGCCTGCCACATAGCATCCTTTGAATTGATTCCGTATGTTACTATATTGCAGCCTATTTTATCAAGAATATCTTTGGTATTGCTGTCATCTATACCTGCAATCAGATATCCTTCCTTAGGAATCAAGCAGGCAAACTTTATAAATGATTCTTTAATGTGTTCAATTCCTTTGAAATAATCAAGGTGATCCGCTTCAATATTTAATATTACACCCATAAAGGGGTAAAATTTTAAAAAACTTTCTACATATTCACATGCTTCTGCAATAAAATACTTATTTCCGCCTATTTTCGTATTTCCGCCAATGGCATTGAGATGACCTCCAATATGTACGGTTGGATCAAAGCCTGCTTCTATCATAATCATTGTTATCATAGATGTTGTTGTTGTCTTTCCGTGAGTCCCTGAAACGTTTATGCTATAGGGGTATTGCTTCATGATCTGACCTAACAGAACAGATCTCTCGATTGTCTTTATTCCAAGCTCCTGTGCTTTTACAAGCTCAGGGTTATCTTTTTTTACTGCCGCAGTATATATTACAAGCTCAGGGTTTTCTATATTATCGCCGCTGTGGCCAAGGTAAAATTTTACTCCTTTACTTATAAGTCTATCGCTTATACTTGAAGCTTTTATATCCGATCCCGATATTTTATATCCCTGGTCAAGCAGAATTTCTGCCAATCCGCTCATGCTAATACCGCCAATACCTACGAAATGTATCTTTTTTACCAGCTCCGGATCAAGTAAGTTCTTCTCTGTCAATGCTAACACTCCTTTAAAATCAAAAAATTGGACATTTTAAAGCAAAATAATCTAATACATAGATTAACATTACTATATTAAATACGATTAATCTTTTACATTTATCTATCGCAAAATTCCGGTAAAGCGTTCGTTATTTTGCTTTGCTAAATGTAAGATTAATAACGTATTTAATTTAATTTAAGAAAACTAATATATTATTCTAATTATGGTGTTATTATATGCAAAATATATTAATTTTATTATTTTATGTATAGGATGCAAAAATATTTAATATTTAATACATACTAAAGTAATGACTATATTAAATACGATTATCTTTTACATTTATCTATCGCAAAATTCCGTTAAGGCGTTCGTTATTTTGCTCTGCTAAATGTAAGATTAATAACGTATTTAATATAAGACATTAATATCTTATATTTCATTAAAATCCGAATAATTATTTAAAAAGGTATTAAAATATTCGCTATAATATTATATAATAAAAACTAATACTGTTAAAACAAAATGTTTTGTAAAATGAGGGGGAAAATGGATAAAGTTCAAAGAAACGAACGTATTGGGATTTTGATGAAGCTATTGACAGATTCGCCGGGGAAGATATTTACACTTGGAAACTTTACAGATATTATAGGATCAGCAAAGTCTACAATTAGCGAAGATATTGATATAGTTCAGGATATATTGGATAAGTTTGATTTAGGTATGATAGTATCTATACCCGGTGCTTCAGGTGGAATAAAGTATATTCCTTCAATAAGCAGTGAAAAAGCGGATTTAATCACCCAGAATCTATGTGAAGAGCTTTCTCAAAAAGAAAGGATTCTACCGGGTGGATTTGTTTATATGCTTGATATAATATATAATCCCGTAAAGATAGAAAGTATCGGACGTATTTTTACCAGACAGTTTTATAAGAAAGATGTGGATTATGTAATAACCGTTGAAACCAAGGGGATACCATTAGCTTTTGCCACTGCCAGGTTTTTGAATGTACCTTTGATTATCGTAAGGCATTATAATGAAGCTACAGATGGTGCTTCAGTGAATATAAACTATGTATCGGGTTCTAAGAAAAAGCTGCAAACTATGGTCTTGTCGTTGAAAGCATTAAAACGGAATTCAAAACTATTATTTATTGATGATTTTATGAAGGGCGGAGGTACAGCTAAAGGTATTATGGAGCTGGCAAAGGAGTTTGAGTGTGAGGTCGCGGGCATAGGAGTACTGATAAAAACTGCAGAACCTAAAAAAAAGTTGGTTGATGATTATTATTCAGTACTGACCCTTGATACAGTTGATGAGGAAAAGGGTATTATTAACATAAGGCCCAGTAGGTAAATTTTGCATTTTGGCAATAAAATATCTTTTTTTTCTGTATCAATCTTCATTTTGCTGAGCAAAATAACGAAAGATTATATTCTATATTAAATACGTTATTAATCTTACATTTAGCAGAGCAAAATAACGAACGCTTTAACGGAATTTTGCGATAGATAAATGTAAAAGATTAATCGCATTTAATATATTTTCAGAAATATTGAAAATTGGTCAAAAAAATTTAAAAAGGTGTAGGAATTTATTAAAAACAAGAAGGAAAAAATAAATTTATATCGAATATAAATAATAAGCTGATAAGCGTGTAAACAATTTATAATTCCATAATATTAACGGAAGGTGGTAAGCATAAATGGAGATTACAGATGTTCGCATAAGGAAAATTGATGCTGAAGGCAAGATGAAGGCGGTAGTGTCGGTGACCTTTGACAATGAGTTTGTTGTACATGATATAAAAATTATTGAAAGTCAGAATGGTATGTTTATCGCAATGCCTAGTAGAAAGACTCCGGACGGTGAATTTAGAGATATTGCACATCCGGTAAATGCTGTAACAAGGGAAAAAATCCAAACAGCGATTTTGGAAAAATATGAAACCACAACGGTAAGTGAGTAATACTAAAAAGACACTTTCTCAAGTGTCTTTTTATATGTGTGGGAAATTATAGGAGTGTATAATAATATTGATTTTTATTTATCATAATTACCGTTGAAAAATATAGAGAAAAGTGAGAAAATATATTTGGTTTCTATAAAATTAAATGGCCGCGAAACTTTTGTTCGTATCATTTATTGTATTAAGTTTTGATTGCTGTAATGGAGGATAGTAATAATGGATTATAAAATGGCGGTTGTGTTGGCTGCAGGTGAAGGAAAAAGAATGAAATCCAGGAATTCCAAGGTAGTACATAAGATATGTGGAAAAACTCTTGTAGAATGGGTTGTTGATGCAGCAAGCAGCTGTGGAATAAAGGAAAGTGTTATTGTAGTAGGCCATAGACAGGATCAAGTTAGAGAATGCCTAAAAGAAAGGGTTTCTTATGCAGTTCAGGAAAAGCAGCTTGGTACTGGCCATGCTGTTATGCAGGCACAAGAATACCTGGAGGGAAAAGAGGGGCATGTAATAATACTTTGTGGAGATACACCTCTAATTACAGGTACAACTATTGACAAAGCCATTCAATATCATATAGAAAACAACTATAGTGCCACTGTAATAACAGCGGATTTTCAAGATCCTACAGGATATGGCAGAATAGTTCGAGATAAAAAAGGAAATGTTTTAAAAATCGTTGAGCATAAAGACGCAAGCAGTGAAGAAAAGAGTATAAAAGAAATAAATTCCGGTATTTATTGTTTTAATATTGGGGAGCTTCTAAAAAGCCTTAAGGAATTAAACAATAACAATGTTCAGGGAGAGTACTACTTGACTGACACCCTCGAGATCATCCTTAAAAAAGGAGGGAAGGTTGGTGCTGTAAAAATATCTGATCCTGATGAAATATTGGGGATAAATGATAGGGTACAGCTTGCTAAAGCTGGAGAAATAATAAAAAGCAGGATTTTGGAAATGCATATGAGATCAGGTGTTACACTAATCGACCCAAGGACTGTCTACATAGATGATGGTGTAAAAATAGGAATGGATACTGTGATTTATCCGGGGGCATATATTGAGGCTGGCAGTGAAGTTGGAGAAAGCTGCATAATAGGGCCAAACAGCAGGATTATTCGTTCATCCATAGGTAGCGGCGCAGAAATTGACAATTCTGTGGTAGATGAAAGCAGTGTTGGGGACAACGTTCATATAGGTCCTTTTGAGTATTTAAGACCTGGAAGTTCCAGGTAGCTCAAGAGATACTTGAAGAAATAAGACAAATAGGGAAGTATTGGTGCTTAAAAAGAATGTAAGGGATATAGAAAAATAGACGCTTTAGTTTTAAAGTGTTTTATATAAATTTATTTACAAATTTAATTTTTTGATAATTTATGTGTTTTTGAAAGGGGAAAAGTAATGAATTTGCATGGAAAGGATATTAAAATATTCACTGGGAGTTCCAATTATGAGCTGGCTAAAGAAATAGCCGAGAAGATAGGGTTACCGTTGGGTGCAGCTCATGTAGGAAAGTTTAGCGATGGTGAAGCTGCTATTAATATCGATGAGGTTGTAAGAGGATCGGACGTATTTATTGTTCAGTCCACAAGTCATCCTGTTAATGACAATTTGGTAGAGCTGCTTGTTATGATAGATGCATTAAAAAGGGCTTCCGCGGGTAGAATAACTGCAGTAATGCCTTATTTCGGTTATGCCAGACAGGATAGAAAAGCCAAGGCAAGAGATCCTATTTCTGCAAAGCTGGTAGCCAACCTTATGACAGTTGCCGGAGCGGACAGGGTATTGACCATGGACCTGCATGCACCTCAGCTTCAAGGTTTCTTCGATATTCCTGTTGACCACTTGTTAGGAGTGCCTCTGATAGCTGAGTATTTTAAGGAGAAATTTGCAGGAAGAGATGATGTTGTTGTTGTTTCTCCTGATGTTGGTAGCGTCGGAAGATCCAGGAAGTTCGCTGAGAGAATAGAAGCACCTATTGCTATAGTCGACAAGAGAAGGCCTAAGGCAAATGAATGCGAAATTATGAATGTCATAGGTGACGTTAAAGGAAAGACTCTTGTTTTGGTGGATGACCTTATAGATACTGCGGGAACTATGGTCAACGGTATACAGGCACTTCTGGATATGGGAGCAAAGGAAGTTTATGCATGTTGTACCCATGCTGTATTGTCTGGACCGGCTATCGAAAGAATTGAAAAATCTCCTATTAAAGAATTGGTTACATTAAACACTGTTTATCTTCCCCCTGAAAAAAGATTGGACAAGATTAAGGTGATTTCTGTAGCTGAGATTTTTGCTGAGGCTATTGAAAGGATTTATGGAGATATTTCCATAAGTACTTTATTCACACAGCAATAATATTCCTAAACCGGATAATGATTAAAGAATTAACTTCTCCTTACCCATTGCAGCAAGGAGCAATGAGAATATACAGGGGAAGCTATTTCTTTAACATTACTACTATAAAAGTGTGATATGAACGCCGTTAAGGGTTGATGCCTTTATCGGTTTTTTTGATGTATGGTAAGAAAAAGCAATCAGTTGAGGTGTAAAAATGGATACGACATATATAATAGCAGGGTTGGGTAATCCTGGAAATAAATATAATAATACCAGACACAATGTTGGTTTTGATGCCATTGATCTTATGGCCCATTTAAATAATATAAGTATAACGAAAGTGAAGTTCAAGGCATTGATAGGAGAGGGAAGTATAGAAGGTCGCAGGGTTATATTGGTAAAACCCCAGACATTTATGAATTTAAGCGGAGAAAGCATAAGAGAAGTAATAGAATGGTATAAAATACCTATTAGGAATATAATAATAATGTTTGATGATATTGATCTGGAGCTGGGTAAAATAAGGGTAAGGCCTAAGGGAAGCTCAGGGACTCATAACGGTATGAGAAACATTATTTATCAAGTCCAATCGGATGAGTTTCCAAGGGTAAGGATTGGTATAGGCAGACCACCCCAAGGGTGGGATCTGGCTGATTATGTATTAAGCAAATTTACACCGGATGAAAGAAATACTATCAATGAAAGTATAAAAAATGCAGCAGAAGCGGTTTCAACTATGTTGAAGTCTGGCGTTGATGCTGCCATGAATAAATATAACAAGTAAAGAAGGCGGATAAGTATTCATGAATTTTTTAGTTAATCCACTTTTAGAGTTGAGCGAATATAGCGGAATAATTAATTCAATAAGTGATAGTCGGTCGGTAGTTATAACAGGATTGGCAAATTCCCAGAAAGCTCATATAGCATACTCCATATGCCAACATTCGGGCAAAAGAGGTATTTATATTGCATTTGACGAGTTTGAAGCAAGGAAGCTATATGAGGATTTTTATTTATTCTTGGGAGAGGATGTATTATTTTTCCCGCTTAAGGAAATTACATTACATGATGTTGAGGCTAAAAGCAGGGATAATGATTTTAAAAGGCTTGAGATTCTCAAGAGGATAAAAGAGGGAGATTACAGGCTTATTGTGGTTTCGGTAGATTCATTATTGCATAAGCTTATTCCGCCTGGTTTGTTTGCTGAAAGCATAATAGAGCTTGAAGTTGGAAACAGGATTGATCTTTTATCAATGCAAAAGAAGCTTATCGCTATGGGGTATGAAAGGGTTGCCGTTGTTGAGAACAAAGGTCAGTTTGCTGTAAGGGGCGGAATAATCGACATTTTCTCTGTAGATTACAATATGGCAGTACGCATCGAGCTTTTTGATGATGAAATTGATTCTATAAGGGAGTTTGATCCTGATTCGCAGCGATCAGTTGAACAGCTTAAGAGAATCAAAATAATTCCTGCAAGAGAGGTAATTTATAGTGAGGATAAAAGGGAAGCAATCATAAACAGTATCAAGACGGATATGAACGAGGTTTTGAAGAGAGCAGGAAAGGAATACAAAGCATTAATTCGTGAAAATATTACAGCTGATATTGGTAAGCTTCAAGACAACTATTATTTTGAGGGAATCGACAGGTACATAAACTATATAATTAATGAGCCCTCAACTCTTGTGGATTATGACGACGATTGTCTGGTTTTTGCCGATGAAAGCGGGAAACTAAAGAATAGAGTAGAGAATATCATTTTTGAATGGCAGGAATCCTGCAATGTGTTGATGGAGAAAGGAAAGCTCCTGCCAGGAAGCTTTAATGCCAAACTTCATTATGAAGATATTGGTAAGATTTTTGTAAGAAGAAATATTGTTTATTTGAATACGTTCCTAACAGGCAGCAGCAATATTTATAATGCTGAAAGATATGATATAGCTTCTAAGGCTACAGGATCTTATTTGAATCATATGGATTTGCTTGTAAATGATATAAAGAGTTGGAAGGAACGTAAATACAGAATATTGGTATTGACAGGTAACAGGGTGAAGGCTGAAAAGCTTAAAGTTTCTTTAGAGGATGAAGGTGTTGAAGCGGTCTTTAAGGAATCTCACCCTGATGAAATATTGCCGGGACAAGTGGTGTTGACCCCTGGAAGCCTTAATAACGGTTTTGAATACCCCAAATTAGGTTTGGTTATAGTGAGTGATAAGGAGGTATTCGGGAAAGAGAGAAAACATAGAAAAGCTTCAGGGAAAAATAAGGGCAGCAAAATCAATATATTTACCGAACTAAATGTAGGTGATTTTGTGGTTCACCAGAGTCATGGTATCGGACAGTATGTAGGCATTCAACAGCTTAATGTGGATAATGTAAGAAGGGATTATCTGAAAATAAGGTATCATGATGGAGATTATTTGTATATTCCTACAAATCAGCTTGATTTGATACAGAAGTATATAGGATCTGAAGGAAAGGAACCAAAGCTTCATAAGCTTAATGGAACCGATTGGGCTAAAACAAAAAGCAGGGTAAAGGAATCATTAAAGGAGATTGCAGGTGAACTTGTAAAGTTGTACGCAAAGCGTCAGGCTACCAAGGGATATGCTTTTTCTAAAGATACAGTATGGCAAAAACAGTTTGAGGACTCCTTTCCCTATGACGAGACTGACGATCAATTAAAATGCATTGAAGAAGTAAAGCAGGATATGGAAGTGGAAAAGCCCATGGATAGGCTTTTGTGCGGTGATGTGGGCTATGGAAAGACAGAGGTTGCCATAAGGGCTATTTTTAAGGCGGTAATGGACGGAAAACAGGTTGCTTATCTGGTTCCTACTACTATTCTTGCACAGCAGCACTATAATAACTTTGTCGAAAGAATGAAGGATTTTCCTGTAACCGTTGATGTTATTAGCCGATTCAGAAAACAGGCAGACCAGAAAAAGATATTGAAGAATGTTAAAGATGGAACCATTGATGTACTAGTGGGAACCCACAGACTTTTGCAGAAGGATTTGAATTTTAAGAATCTGGGTTTGCTTGTCATAGATGAGGAACAACGGTTTGGAGTGGCTCATAAGGAGAAGATCAAGAACATTGCACCAAATATTGATGTGTTGACATTGACTGCAACACCTATACCAAGGACACTTAACATGTCACTTGTGGGGATAAGAGATATTAGCATAATTGAGGATCCTCCGGAAGAAAGACAGCCGGTGGAGACATTTGTAATGGAATATAATGCAGAAATAATCAGGGATGCAATCAGGAGAGAGATTTCAAGATCAGGACAGATATTTTACCTGTATAACAGGGTGGATTCAATACTGAAAAAGGCTGCAGAATTACAGGTGCTGGTGCCAGATGCCAGGATAGCTGTTGGACATGGCCAGATGGACGAAAAGGAACTTGAGGACATTATATATGACTTTATAAATGGGAATTATGATATACTTGTTTGCACAACAATAATTGAATCAGGTCTTGACATGCCTAACGTCAATACAATAATTATTGAAGATGCCGATAGAATGGGCCTTGCTCAGCTATACCAGTTAAGAGGCAGGGTTGGAAGGTCAAACAGGCTTGCATACGCTTATATAACATACAAGAAAGACAAGATATTGTCGGAGATTGCTGAAAAGAGGCTTCGTGCCATAAGGGAGTTTACCGATCTTGGGTCAGGCTTTAAAATTGCAATGAGAGACCTTGAAATTAGGGGGGCAGGGAACCTTTTAGGAGCTCAGCAAAGCGGTCAAATGGAGTCAGTTGGATATGACATGTACTGCAGGCTTTTAGATGAGGCTGTTATGGAGTTGAAGGGTGAAAGTCCTGATATTAATGATCAGGAAATAACAATTGATATTAATATTAGTGCGTATATAGACAATGATTATATTGGAGTAGAAAATCAGAAAATTGATATGTACAAAAAAATTGCATCCATTACAAGTGAGGAAGATATAGCTGAAATAGAAGATGAGCTGATAGATAGATATGGTAATATACCAAAATATGTAAGCAATCTTTTGAAGATTGCACATATAAAATCCCTTGCTAAGGAATGTGGATTTTCTTCAATCACCCAAAAAAATGAATCGGTAATTTTCCAGTATATCAATGAATCCTATATGGACCTGTCTACAATAAATAAGCTTATGAATGATTTTAGAAGGAGAATTATGTTTAATGCAAGCAGTAAGCCCTATCTGACGCTTTTGATTAAAGGTTTAAAGGACGAGGAAATACTGGAGAATGTTAAAACCGTTTTAGGAATAATAAAGACTCACTAACAAACATTAAAGGTTTGCAGGATGAGAAATAATCTATTATAATTGATATTAGGCATGTGAAAGATTGCCTGTAAACTTTGGCAGAGGAGAAATATAAAATGAAGAGTAATACCAAAATGGTTGTTATTGCAGTATTTTTAGTACTTGCTATAGTTGTTGGAGGAACAATTATATATCAGCTTTACCAACGTTACAACAGCTATATAGCAACAATGGACAACGGTGAAAAATTATCAACTGCAGAGTACAAGTTTTTTCTCAGGATAATTAAAAATGATTATGAAACAAAAGCTGGGGTAGATTATCAGTCTGATGAAGTAAAGAAGGCTTTTTGGAAAAATGAAGTTAATGGGGAGGCAACGGAGGTTACAGCGAAGAATGACGCATTAAAAGAAATCCAGAAATATAAGATTATGCTTTTAAAAGCAGCAGAAGCCAATGTAACCTTGGATAGTGGAGATATTCAAAGAGCCCAGGAGACAATAGATAATATAGTTCAAGCTGAGGGAAATGGAGACAGGGGTATAGCAGAAAAGAATGTAAAAAAGAAATATTGGATAAGCCTTAGCGAATATGAGTCTATTTATAAGAATTATATGCTCGCATTTGGAAAATATGCAAGCATTGAGGCGGATAAAATAAGAATAACCGATTCAGAGTTGAAAAAAAAGTATACTGACATAATGAATAAAGAGGAAAAAGTAACGGTGTGGGAGGTTTTTCTTGAGACCATTGACTCATCAGGAAATCCACTTCCAAATGATAAGCTGCAGGAGAAATCCAACCTCGCCAAAGAAGTATTTTCAAAAGCGAAAGCAGGAGGAGATTTTGGAAGCCTTGTAACCACATATACAGATGATAATGGAGCCAAGCAAAATGGCGGAGAATTCTCTGTAAGTAAAAACGAAAATATGCCAAAGGAGTATATGGATTGGGTATTTAATGCCAAGGAAGGTGACATTGGACTTGTAACGACTTCAAGTGGTTATTACATAATAAAAAGGCCCCAATTTGAAGAATTGAAGGATAGTTTGAAGAGATCGTATCAACTTGAAGAAGTAAATAAAAAACTTGAAGGATGGATGAAGGAAGATCAGTACAAGATGGATGTGAATAAAAGTGTGTTAAATAAAATAAAGTTGTATTGATTTTTTATGATACATAAAAAATTTTTGAAAAAATTAATTTTTAACCGATAGTTTAAAACTGTCGGTTTATCTTATTTTTTGGGGAATAAATCTTTATAAATCTATCATTATAAACCTTTTCACAAATCAACCGAAAATGTATAAAACTCCAATAAATTATCAATAATAAAATTGTACTGAAAATCTAATTAATAGGAGGTAATAGTTTTGAGGGCAACTGGAATAGTAAGAAGGATAGATGATCTTGGAAGAGTTGTGATACCGAAGGAAATAAGAAGAACATTGAGAATTAGAGAAGGGGATCCTCTTGAGATATTTACTGATAAAGAAGGCGAAGTAATCCTGAAAAAATATTCTCCAATAGGAGAATTGGGAGAATTTGCAACTCAATATGCAGAGACTCTTCATAAAACAATAGGTCACATTACTTGTATAGCGGATAGAGACGCAATAATAGCAGTATCTGGAGCTGCAAAAAAAGATTTTCTTGAGAAACAGTTGAGCTCGGATATAGAAAGGGTTATTGAGGAAAAATCAGTATTCCTGGTAAAGTCACCTGAAGAAAAGACAATCAATATTGTAGCAGATGAACCAGGTGATAGAAGATATACCGCTCAGGTTGTTTCACCTATAATATCTGAGGGAGATCCTATAGGAGCAGTTATTCTATTATCTATGGATCCTAATACAAGAATGGGGGAGGTTGAAGCAAAGCTTGCACAATCCGCTTCAGGCTTCTTAGGAAAGCAGATGGAACAGTAGAAATAATTACAAATTATATGATATTAAAAAAAACGACCACCAAATTTGGAATAACAAAAATATAACTTCCGCTATAAATTTTACTGTAATTAAAAACATTAAATTTTTTAAAAGCGGAAGTAATATTTTATTAACTAAAATAACAGGGTTTTAAAGAATACCTGTTATTTTTATACTGTATTAAAGTGGTAAGATCCATTACATTTGTCTGCCACAAGGATATAAAAAGTAAGATTAATATTGATTTTTATATAATTATGTTGCATATTTACATTTAATAAATTATACTATTTTTCAGAAAGAAAACTAACCTTGAGAATATTAAGTTATTTATAAGGCGTTTCTTAACACAAATTAGATATACATTAATGCATTATCAGGAGAAAAATTATGCTCAAGGACAAATATGAGTTTAAAGACCTTTTGGATATTATGGAGCTCTTAAGAAGCGAAAATGGTTGTCCATGGGACAGGGAACAATCTCACGACAGTTTAAAAAAATACCTTATTGAAGAAACCTACGAAGTGCTTGAAGCAATTGACTTAAAGGATAAGAATAAGATTGCTGAGGAATTGGGCGATCTTCTTTTACAGATTGTATTCCATTCACAGATTGGAAAAGAAGAGGGAACCTTTGACATCAGCGATGTTATTACTTCAGTCTCAAGGAAAATGATCCTAAGGCATACTCATGTTTTTGCAGAGGATAAGGCTGATACTGCCGATCAGGTAATTAATAACTGGGAAGCCATTAAAAAGAAGGAAAAAGGGCTTACTGACCATACCAGTGTTTTAAAGGATGTTCCATCCAATCTTCCTGCCTTGATGAGAAGCTATAAGATTCAGCAGAAGGCAGCACAGGTTGGATTTGACTGGGACAATACTGAGGATGCGATAAAAAAGCTGGATGAAGAAATTCGTGAATTAAAAGATGTATATCAGAGTAAAAATGTGGAAAGAATAACAGATGAGCTTGGTGATGTGTTGTTTTCTGTTGTTAATCTGGCTAGATTTTTAAAAGTTCAGCCAGAACTGGCCTTAACCGGAACAATAAATAAATTCATTAAAAGGTTTGAATTTATTGAAAATCAAAGTAAAAAAGCTGGGCGAATGCTTGAAGAAATGACATTGGAAGAAATGGATAAGTTGTGGGATCTGGCAAAGGATCAAAGAGACTAGATTATTTTAGAAATTATCTTTGAAAAGTAGTTTAGATTTATTACATAACTTATCAGCTTTGATAAAATAAGCATACTGAGCTGCACTTTTCGAAGATGGTTATATATATATATAAAAAGCATTGTTTATGTTTTTTATAGTAATCAAAACTTAAGGAGGAAAAAAATGAACAAATCAGATTTAATTACTAGCATTGCTGAAAAAAGTAATATGTCAAAGAAGGATGCTGAAAAAGCTCTTAATGCTTTTATTGAAAGCGTTGAAGAAGCACTTAAGAGTGGTGACAAGGTTCAGTTGGTAGGTTTCGGTTCTTTTGAAGTAAGAGAAAGAGCTGAAAGAAAAGGAAGAAACCCACAGACTAAAGAAGAAATAACAATACCTGCAACAAAGGCTCCTGTGTTTAAAGTAGGAAAAGCATTGAAAGATGAAGTTAATAAATAGTATTATATACTTACATGTAAAAAGTGGGCTAACCTATACAGGTAGCCCTTTTTTAGATATCTTGGGAAGGGGTGAAGAGGTTGAGAATTGACAAGTACCTTAAGGTATCAAGACTAATTAAAAGAAGAACATTAGCCAGTGAGGCTTGCGATCAAGGCAGAGTAAAAATAAATAATAAAATAGCAAAGCCATCAAGCGAGGTTAAGGTGGGGGATACTATTGAGATACAGTTTGGTAACAACAATGTTAAAGTCGAAGTGGTATCCGTATCTGAAACAGTTCAAAAAAATGATGCAAAAGGAATGTATGTTGAAAAAAGTGATTGAAAATCACTTTTTTTTATGTCCGGGAAATTATGTTGTATATAGGTATTTTTATGTATTGGCAAGCATAGTAATAGATATATATTAAAAGTCACCAATCTTTTACATATCTATAACAGATAAAAGGAGAGTAAAAATATGATTGATGAGAAAAAGAATATAAAACAACAAAAGGTTCAAAATTTAATACTTGAGAACAGAGAAAGACTTAGTATTTCAGGTGTTTTAGATGTTGAAAGCTTTAATGATGAGTGTGTTATTGTGGATACTGAACTTGGCGTGCTGACCATTAAAGGCGAGGATTTGCATATCAATAAGCTGAATCTTGACAATTCTGAACTTGACATTGAAGGGGACATTTGTCTGCTTGAATATAGTGACAAAGAAGGAGGAAAGTCAGGAGGTTTTTGGGCAAAGATGTTCAAGTAAATTCCTTTATCTTCGTGTGTAAAACAAATAAATAAAATTTTGGCTGGGATTATATATGTCGATAAGCAATCAGGTTAATATCTTTTTATGGTCAATTCTTGGCGGTATGTCAATAGCCTTTGTATATGACATATTCAGGGTCAAGAGGAGGATAATAAAGACAAACAACATAATAACATATATTGAAGACCTTTTATATTGGAGCATATCGGCAGCGATTATGTTTGCCATTGTATATATAGGAAATGACGGTGAAATAAGAGGATATATCTTTCTTGGGAATATTATAGGAGCCGTATTATACATACTTTTGCTTAGCAGAATTGTTATGTTCATATCATTAAAAGTAATCAACTATTTGAGGAAAGTTTTAAAAACTCTATGGAATATATTTACTTATCCATTTAAAGTTATTTTTAGATTTATTTCAATACCATGTATCTTCTTCTACAAAATTGCCAAAAGAGCATTTCTAAATACCAAAAGAGTAGCGAGGATTAATTTTGAGAAATGCAAAATATCAAAGAGGGCATTCCGCAATAGGAGAAAAAAAATATAGGCATAAAGAGGGATTTACAAACGAGCTATAGAATAATAAAATAAAGGTGTTAAAATAAGTTTTTTACAAAAGAGGAGTTATGGTTATGAGGAAGAAGAAAAATAATAAATTTTGGTTTGTTGTCATTTCTTTGATTCTTATATATTCGGGATATATAAGCTATAGCCTTAAAGGCCTTTTGGATTCCAAGAAAGAACAGCATAGTGATTTGCAAAACAAGATTTCTTTAGAGAAAAAACAAAAGGCTGAGTTGGAAAAGCAAATGAAAAATATTAACAGTGACGAATACATAGAGAAAGTTGCAAGAGAGAAGCTTGGAATGGTTAAAAAGAATGAGAGGGTATATATTGATATAAATAGATAGTGTTATTTTGCAGATGTCTAGAGGTGTCGTAAATAGGGTGTTGACGAATAGCTTTTTTTGATGTATAATTAAATTACCCTATTTATATTCCAAGGAGGATAATATTTTTTATGCTGGTTGAAGTTGGCAAGATAGTTGAGGGTAAAATCTCCGGTATAACTAATTTTGGAGCTTTTATTCAACTGCCGGAAGGAAAAACAGGTCTGGTGCACATTTCTGAAGTTGCTGAGGAATATGTCAAAGACATAAGGTCACATCTCAAAGAAAATCAAGTTGTTAAAGTAAAAATTATTTCAGTAGACAAAAACGGTAAGATTAGTTTATCCATTAAGAAAGCTCAAGAAGCAAATACTAATCAGAGAACTGTTAAGCCTGTTGATATTGACTGGAACAGAAATAGCACTGATAACCTGTCATTCGAAGAGCGACTGGCAAAGTTCATGAAGGATAGTGATGAAAAGCTTCATGATTTAAAGAAAAATTTTGAATCCAAAAGGGGCAGTGGTGGATACAGAAGATCTGCCCAATTTTAAAATGATAGTGAATTAATTTATATATACAAATATCCGGGTTATTACCCGGATATTTGTATATATTGAGTAATATTAAGCAAGAATTAAGGCATACATGAAAATTAAGATTAACATTATTAATATATAATATAAAATAGTACAATTTAGCAGAAAAAAAATATTGACAAAAAAGAATTATTGTATTACAATGTAAAAGTCGCTGATGAGTGATGTAAATACGCCGGAGTGGCGGAACTGGCAGACGCACAGGACTTAAAATCCTGCGGGACTTACCTCCCGTACCGGTTCGATTCCGGTCTCCGGCATTAACATCACTTTCATGCGATTTATATATCGCGGGGTGGAGCAGTATGGTAGCTCGTCGGGCTCATAACCCGAAGGTCGTCGGTTCAAATCCGGCCTCCGCAACTATGATTAAAACGCTTGTCCATAAGGATAAGCGTTTTTTGTTGTGCGGATTTTTGGAGAAGGTGGTTACTTGTTTTTTGCTACACATAAATATCTAAATATATAAATATACAGATTGACAATCAAGCCCTGCTTAAATTATAATTTTATTGTACCCCTTGGGGGTATATAATAATTTGGAGGATGATAATATGAATAATATAAGAAAATATGTACACAAATGGGCATGGACAGTTTTGATGATATTTTGCATGGTTGGTCTGTTTTATCCATCTATAGGTATTGTTGCAATAGGATGTATGCTTGCACCTGTTGTAGTTTCAATTTTTAAGGGAAGATATTGGTGTGCAAACTTTTGTCCGAGAGGAAGTTTTAATGATATATTACTTTCAAAAATTAGCAGAGGAATGAAAGTTCCGGGAATTTTAAAGAAAAAGTGGTTTAAACTCTTATTTCTCGTCCTGCTTATGAGTGGTTTTGCAATCCAGATATATTTTGCATGGGGCAGCATCACAAGTGTTGGTTCTGTGTTTGTGAGAATGATTATAATTACTACTTTATTGTCAATTGTTTTAGGAACATTGTTTAATCATAGAACATGGTGCACCATTTGTCCAATGGGTACAATGTCAAATTATGTTTCTTCAATCAGAAAAGCCGCCGAAAACCCAAAGAATGTGGCACCAGGCAGTAATAAATGCACCGATTGCAATTTAATTTAGCATTATTAACAAATATAATTTTTAATATAAAGATGCAAAATATAATTATAAACACTATCAATCCATTTGGAGGTCTTATTATGAAAGGATGGAACCCTTTTGGAAAGATTGATATGGAAATAGGTAGTTTTTTAAAAAAGTCACCATTCAATAAAGAATATGGGAAAAGCGAAAGCAATTTATCAATAAGCGAAGGCAATAAGGAAAAACAAGAGGAAGAGATTACCGGCCATTTGCAAAAACATAGTAAATGGGACAGAAAATTGAAGTAAATAAAAAATTTACAATTATATGTGATTCCGGGGTAACCCGGAATTTTTTTATATCCGGGATATTATGACACAGAATATATTAAGTAAAATATTAATTCTTTTAACCTCATAAAATAGTGGTAAATATATAAGTCAGGTTTAAATAAATTATGAAGGGATGTTGAATGTTATGAAAGTAAGATTTATTAAGAAGACTAAAATTAAAAAGGAAAAGATCATATTGGATGTGGCGAAAGATCTCAATCTAAAGATAAAGGCAAGCTGCGGCGGTAAGGGCAAGTGCGGAAAATGTATCGTAAGGGTCATAGAGGGAGATGTCTCAGAACTAACAAAAGAGGAGAAAAGGTTTTTTAATGAAGAGGAGATTGAGAAGGGCTTAAGGCTTGCATGTGAAGCCAAAATAACAGGGGATGTAAAGATAGAACTCATTGACTGATAAATAATTGAATTTATATTGAGAGCATCCTAAAAATGTTTTTCAAACTATTTGGTTTTATGTTAGAATATAATAAATTCCCAGATATAAACGAACAATTATATTTAAATAAATGAGGAGTTGGTAGTATTGAACATGAAGGAAATTGCCATAAAGGCTAAGGATGCCTCTATTAAGCTTTCTGCCATAAGCGGAGAAATGAAGAATAAAGCTTTGGAAAGTATAGCAAAAAAGCTTGAGGAAAGAAAAAATGAGATAGTAAAAGCCAATATGGAGGATTTGGACAGGAGCCAAAAAGAGAATCTGGCTGCACCTCTTCTAAAAAGGCTTAAATTCGATGAAAGAAAAATTGCAGATGTTATTGATGGAATTAAAAGTCTTATAAGCTTACCTGATCCTGTAGGGAAAACATTGTTTTCTACAGAACTTGATGAAGGACTTGAGCTTTACAGGGTTACATGCCCTATTGGAGTAATAGGTATAATTTTTGAATCCCGACCTGACGCATTGGTTCAAATATCCACATTGTGTCTTAAAAGTGGAAATAGCGTTCTTTTAAAAGGCGGCTCCGAAGCTAGGGAGACAAACAGGATTTTGACTAAGGTTATAGAAGATGCAACTATTGAGGCTGGCATGCCCCAGGGTTGGATCAATCAAATAGAAACAAGGTCGGATGTAGGTGAAATGCTGAAAATGGATGGGTACATTGATCTTATTATTCCTAGGGGATCAAATGAATTTGTAAGGCATATTATGGATAATTCAAAAATACCTGTTATGGGCCATGCAGATGGAATTTGTCATTGTTATATCGAAGATGATGCCGATATTGATATGGCTGTTAAAATCGTAACAGATTCCAAAACTCAGTATGTTGCAGTTTGTAATGCAACCGAAACCCTGCTTGTAAATGAAAGCATTGCACGGGATTTTCTGCCTGCACTTAAACAGCAACTGGATAAAAAAGGCGTTGAACTTAAGGGCTGTGAAAAGGTTCGTGATATTATTGATGCAAAGGCTGCAACAATGGAGGATTGGGCAACAGAATATCTGGATTATATTCTTTCTGTTAAGATTGTCAAGGATATTGGGGAAGCTATAGAACATATCAATCATTATGGATCGGGACATACCGATGCAATTGTTACAAAGGATAAAATTAAAGCAGCAAGATTTATGAGTCTTGTGGATTCGGGAAATGTATTATGGAACTGTTCTACAAGGTTTTCTGATGGGTTCCGTTACGGCTTTGGTGCAGAAGTAGGGATAAGTACCAGCAAAATACATGCCAGAGGTCCTGTAGGGTTGGATGGCCTTATTATATACAAATACAAGCTAATAGGCAATGGTCATATAGTTGATGACTATTCAAATCATATAAAGACATTTAAGCATAAGAAAATTGATAAAGATTTTCCTATGTAGAAATTGAAAATGTGCCGATATAAAAATAAATTGATTATTGATTATATAAAAATCAATTTATTTTTGAAATATTCATACTACATTAAATACGTTATTAATCTTACATTTAGCAGAGCAAAAAAACGAACGCTTTAACGGAATTTTGCGATAGATAAATGTAAAAGATTAATCGCATTTAATATAAAAACACTTTAAACATTAAATACAGGATGTATAAAGTGTTTTTAGCAATTACATAAAAATAACATCTCTCCTATATGTTGGTTTTGAATCATTTAGGAATAAATGTGTGGATATTTTGATTTTGTGTGCCTGCAGAAAGGGTGTGAATTTTTTGAATGTATCACATAAGATAAAAAAGGGGAGAATTGCTTTTGTATTGTTTGTGTTTTTTGCCTTAATGGCCGCTCTTATAGGAAGGTTTGTCTGGCTTCAAATAGTGGAAGGTGATGAACTCAGTTCAGCGGCATTAGCTCAACAGACAAAAAATACGCTGATATCCCCGAGAAGAGGAAATATTTATGATAGGAACAAAAAAGAACTTGCGGTGAGTATACAGTATTATGCGATTTCTGCATGTCCCGAGAATATGCATAAGCTAAAACAGGACATTGAAGGAATTGCTTCAAAGCTATCTCAGACCCTTGAAATAGATGAAAGCGAGATTTTAGAAAAGCTGGAGAAAAAAGATAGCAAATATCAGTTGATAAAGAGGAATGTTGATAAGGAAACATCTGAAAGCATAAAAGCATGGATAAAGGAAAAAAATGTTCAGGGGATCTACCTTGATGAAGAAGCGAAAAGGTATTATCCTGGAGGTAAATTGGCTGCACATGTAGTTGGTTTTACTAATTTTGAAAACAATGGAATAATTGGTGTTGAACAGGCGATGGACAAATACCTGAGAGGTAAGCCGGGGAAAATACTTAGTGAAGTTGACGCCGGAGGCCAGGGAGTAATGTCTGATGAAAGCATGGTTATCGATGCCAGCGATGGTGCAAATGTAGTGCTTACCATAGATGAAGTGATTCAGGATATAGCCGATAAAGCTTTAAGTGAGGCTATAGCTCAGTATAAGGTTGTTAATGGAGGCACTGTTACTATAATGGATCCTCGAACAGGAGAAATTCTTGCAATGGTTTCCAAACCTGATTTTGACCTGAATAATCCAAGTGGGGCACCGGACGGTGCAGATGCATCAAAATGGAAGGGTACCAGTGAAAATGAATTAAATTTTCTGTGGAATTCCTTTTGGAGAAATAAAGCAATTGCAGAGCCTTTTGAGCCGGGATCAACTTTTAAAACAATTACGGCTGCAATAGGATTGGAGGAAGGTATTATTACTCCTGAAACAACTGTAAATGACTTTACATTCAGACTAACGCCAAATTCGCCTAAAATCGATTGCCATTTGCCAAACAGGCATGGTGTTGAGACCTTCAGGCTCAGCATGTATAGGTCGTGTAACCCGGTATATGCAAAGTTATCTCAGGATATTGGTTTGGATAGGTTTTATGGATATATGAGGGCTTTCGGCTTTTATGACAAGACAGGGTTATTGCTTTCTGAAGAAAGTTTGGGAATCTTCCAGCAAAAGCCTACAAACCTTGATATGGCAGTTGCATCATTCGGTCAGAGGTTTACAATCAATCCGCTGCAATTGATAACGGCATATTCTGCTGTCGCAAATGGCGGTAAGCTGTTAAAGCCACAAATTATAAAAGAAATAACCGATCAGGATGGGAATATTATTGACAGGACTGAGCCGGAAGTGGTAAGGAATGTAATTTCAAGACAGACCAGCGAAACACTGATGGATATTCTATTAGGTGTTGTTAGTGATCCTAATGGCACTGGCGGAAAGGCATATGTTAAAGGCTATGCTGTTGCAGGAAAAACGGGTACTGCAGAAACAACAAAAAATATAAACAGACTGGGTTTACCTGATGTGGCAAAACAATATAATATTCCATGGTCTGTTCCTATAGACTACAAGGATACCGAGAGATATGTGGCATCCTTTGCAGGAATGGCACCTGCTGATAATCCGGTGATTTCCATATTGGTGACTCTTGATTATCCCAACATGGTCCAGCATACAGGAGGTGCTGTAGCAGCACCGGTGGCCGGTAAAATAATTGAGGAAACATTGGAATATTTAGGAGTGGAAAGAAAATATACTGAACGTGATAAGAAACTTATTCCAAAGGAATATACCGTTCCTGATGTAAGGAATATGGAAATAGAACAGGCTGCTGCAGAACTAAAAAAGAGTAAACTGGAATTTATCAAGGAAAACCTGGGAGATTCCAATAATACAAAGGTTATATCCCAATACCCTAAACCCGGAACTGTAGTAAGGGAAGACTCATTTGTTACACTATATATGTATAAAACTGATAAGCCAGTAATGGTAAAAGTACCTGATTTAAGCAATAAAACAGTTTTAGAGGCCACTAGTGCACTTAATGATATAGGACTTAATATCAGGGTTAACGGTGATGGTTTTGCTGTTTCCCAATCGGTTTTGCCCGGCAAGGAAGTACAGAAAGGATATGAGATAGGGGTCAATTTTGAATCAAACAATAACTTTGAGGACTAGGAATTAAAATTTCATTTGAAAGGAATGTTTGAATGAACTGGATAACTAGGCTTGAGAGAAAGTATAGTCGTTTTTCCATACCTGGGTTGGTAAGATATATAGTAATCGCTACTGCTATATTATTTGCTTTAAATGAGTTTTCACGGGGCAGAGTATTTAGTGCATTGGAACTCGATGCTTCGAAGGTTTTAAGAGGAGAAGTCTGGAGAATTATATCCTTCATTTTTGTTCCTCCGGCATTAGGTGCATTAGGAGTTATTGCCATAATATTTATGCTGTATATATTCTACATATTTGGTACAGCAATGGAAAAATATTGGGGTAGTTTTAAGCTTACGCTGTATTATGCGATAGGTGTTGTATCGGCAATAGCAGCAGGGTTTATAACCGGATATGGGACATCTGAATTCATCATGCTATCCTTTTTTCTTGCATTTGCTTATATTAATCCTGATTTCAAGCTTCTTTTGTTTTTTATTATTCCGTTGAAAATCAAGTATATTGCCTGGTTTGAAGTTCTATATGTGCTTTACTCTATAGTGTTTAGTCCGTTCAGTGTAAAAATTGCTGCAATACTATCATTCACAAACTTTATTGTGTTTTTTGGCAAAGATTTATACTTAAACTGGATTGAGCCAAGAGTTAAAAAAATTATAAAGCAGCAAAAGAGAAAGAAATTTAAAGTAATTGTACCCGAAAGGAACTTTAAAATCATACATAGATGCAGGGTTTGCGGAAGAACTTCTGGGGATTACCCAGATTTGAGATTTGGGTACTGCCGTTTCTGTGGAAGTGATTATGAATACTGCAGTGATCATGTTAACAACCATAAGCATTAAGCTTTTTACAAAGTGGTATTTTAGCTAAATACCACTTTGCTTATGTCTTTTAATTATAATGTTGTTGTGGAGGTATATTCTACCTTTATTGTATCGTCTTTTTGTCTGGCCAGCTTTGCTTTATTACCTTTACCGTCTTCAATATTAAGCTTTTCCAGCTTGCATTCGACAAAAAAGTTAACAACCGTTGTTTCAACAAAGCCTGCCCAGTTTAGCTTTTTTTCATTAATGTCTGAGGATACTTCCAAAACTTCCTCTAAATAATTGTTGTTTTCATTTGTAGACATGTTTATCACCTTTCCTTATGTTTTATTTGTCATTTGTACAATATACCTATATTAAATACGTTATTAATCTTACATTTAGCAGAGCAAAATAACGAACGCTTTACCGGAATTTTGCGATAGAAAAATGTAAAAGATTAATCGTATTTAATATAAATATATTATCACCTTTAATCCGTCCATGGAAGCTTTATTATACAAAATCACGAAATGATTTTGCAACATTAGTCGCTGGCGTTTCCTAAGATTGTAGGAATTCCATCAATGTCCTAAGTTTCTTATCAAGAAACCCCGGTATGTATTCATGACCGAAATATCTGAAGACGGAAATTTCCTTTGTGCATTTCAAATGGTTGAATGCAGCAAATACCGTTGAAGGAGGGGTTATTGTGTCAACAAGCCCGATTGATGTCAGACAGTGACATTTGATATTTGGTGCATGATTCATAATATCAAAATATGAAAGAGTTTTCTTAACTTCAATCTCAATTTGCGGATCTGAATTGCGTCTTAGAAATTCGTTTATTTCACCATATGGCCCCTCCGGACAAATATCAATTGCTTTATTGAAATGGGCCAGGAAAGGGTATTCGGCAACTGAAAGAACGGGGATTTGTGATAATGCGGCGGTAGCTAAAGCCAGTCCGCCTCCCTGACTTTCTCCTACCACCGCTATCCTGTCCTTGTTTACTCCATCAATTGAAGCAAGTATATTTACAGCTCTGACAGCATCCATGTAAACTGCCCTGTAGTAATATTTTTCCGGCGACAACAAGCCTTTGGACATCCAGCCCATGTTATGCCCGTGGGGAGACACAACATTATCTATACTTTCACCCTGTTGGCCACGGCAAAACATAAATAGCACTGCGTAGCCTCGCAATGCATAATTTGCCACATCATGATGTCTTCCGTCATAAGCCCAGTTGTACCCATGGAAATGCAGGATGCCGGGATGCGGACCTTTAGATTGGGGAATTGCAAACCAGCCTGATATATTGGAATTGTTAAAGCCTTTAAAATTTAATTTATACATTTTTATACCTTTTGCAGGATAATCAACGGGATTTAGAGAATATTCAAAAGGAACGGATTTTAATTCTGAAAGAGAAGATTCCCAGAAAGTATCAAAATCATTTTCTCTTGTTAAAGCCGGTAAATAATTTTTTAGTTCACTTAAAGGCATATCATAGGGTTGAATCATATTATACCTCCTCAATAAATTTTTATTAATCTTGTGGTCTATTTTTGTTATTAATATTAACGGATATCCTGTCGATATTATTATAGATTTAAATTAGAAATCTATCGGTAAAAATTTTCCAGCGTTTTTTGTAACATATAATAAGGGAAAATGTTTTGCAATATTTAAAATGTATAATGATTAATTGCAAAATTTATATTACCGATTTAAATATAATACTATATAATGTAAATTTTTTCAAACAAATCATGTAATGATACTAATCCGGGAGAGTGATCATATGGCAAGTGTACTTATAGTTGATGATGCAGCATTTATGAGGACATCACTAAAATTGATGCTTGAAAAGAATGGATTTACTGTTGTAGGGGAAGCGGATAATGGTGCGACAGCTGTTCAGAAGTATTTGGAACTTAACCCTAACATTGTTACTATGGATATAACGATGCCTGTTCTTGACGGAATAGAGGCAACCAAAAAGATTAAGGAAGTGGACCCTAAAGCAAAGGTGATTATTGTGTCAGCTATGGGTCAGGAATCGTATGTGAGAGATGCGGTTGTTGCAGGAGCAAAGAATTTTATCGTTAAACCGTTCAAAGAAGAACATGTGCTGAAGGTTTTAAATTCATTGTAATGATTTAGTGAAGGAAAGGGGTGATTTTATTGTCTAACAGCTTTAGAGAGCCTATGCTGGAAATGTATAAATTTGAAACAAATCAGCTTCTTGAACAATTGGAGCAGTTAATTATAAACAGTGAAAAATCCAACTGCTATTCCCAGGAAGCCATTAATGAGATTTTTAGAATTATGCATACAATTAAAGGCTCATCAGCTATGATGCTTTTTAATGGAATTTCCACGCTTGCACATTCTATAGAAGACTTGTTTTTCTATTTGAGGGAATCTAAGCCTGAAAATGTTGATTACATAAAGCTAAGCGATTTAGTCCTTTCATGTACAGATTTTATTAAGGAAGAGCTTTCCAAAATTGAACGAGGAATTGAGCCGGATGGTAATCCGGATGAGTCGGTAAATATTATTAAGGCATATTTGTCAGAGTTAAAGGGTGATGGCGGCAGCAATGCCATACATGAGAATATCGGTGAGAAGAATCAAAAGGATGCAGATAAAAAACAGAAGTATTTTATCACTCATAGCTTAAGCGATAATTCTGAGAAAACCCCTTATAAAGCTGTGATATATTTTGAAGAAGGATGTGAAATGGAGAACATCAGAGCTTTTTCCGTTATGCATTCTTTAAAGAACTTTGTACAGGATATTAAGAGTGAGCCTGAAGATATTATAGAAAACGAAGAAAGTACCCAGTTTATAAGGGAAAACGGATTTAAAATGCAATTTTACAGTGACAGAGCCTATGAGGAGATTGAAAATCTTCTTAATGAAACGCTTTTCTTAAAAAAGTTGGAACTGGAAGTTGTTGATAAAACTGATGAGGCAAATACAAATAAGAAAAAGCCTGTTATTGATTTAGAAAGTGATAGGCCAAATATGGCCGAAGCTATACGCCCTGAAAAGGAAAAAGAAAAGGAACAGTCTAATAAATCCTTATTGCAAAACTTCATAAGTGTCAATGTGAACAAGCTGGATAAATTGATGGATTTGGTGGGGGAACTTGTAATTTCTGAAGCTATGGTTACGAGCAATCCTGATTTAAAAGGTTTGAACCTGGAGAACTTTAATAAGGCAGCCAGTCAGCTAAAGAAGATTACAGGAGAACTTCAGGATATTGTTATGTCAATAAGAATGGTGCCTTTATCAGCAACATTCCACAAGATGAATAGAGTTGTCAGAGATATGTGTAAAAAGTTGGATAAGGATGTGGAATTGGAGATATTAGGTGAGGCAACAGAGGTTGACAAGAATATAATTGAGAATATTTCCGATCCTCTAATGCATCTTATACGAAATGCATTAGATCACGGTATTGAAACAAGGGAAGAAAGAATAAAAAAGGGTAAGAGCCATAAAGGTAAAATAACCCTTGAAGCCAGAAACGAAGGCGGGGAAGTAATAATAATCGTTAAGGATGACGGCAGAGGGCTCAATAGGGAAAAAATTCTCCAGAAAGCACTTGATCACGGACTTATTCAGGATACAGGCAGGGAAATTTCCGATAGGGAAATCTTTTCAATGATATTCTTGCCGGGATTTTCTACTAAGGAAAATGTTACTGAGTTTTCAGGCAGAGGAGTGGGTATGGATGTTGTGTCAAACAACATTGAGAAAATAGGCGGAGTAGTTAATGTAGACAGTATAGTCGGTGAAGGTACGACAATGACTATAAGAATACCGCTTACGCTGGCAATAATTGATGGTATGAATATACGGGTAAGCAATTCCACATATACAATTCCAATTACATCAATAAAAGAATCTTTCAGGGTAAAAGAGGATGAGCTTATAACCGATCCCGACGGTAATGAAATGATTATGGTTCGAGGAGATTGTTATCCTATCGTAAGAATACATAAGCTATTTAATATAAAAGATTCTGTCAGCAATATAAATGAAGGTATCACAATAATGGTGGAAAGTGAAATGAATACTGTGTGTTTATTTGCCGATGAGCTCTTAGGAGAGCAGCAGGTAGTTGTTAAAGCACTTCCCCAGTATATCAAAAAGGTAAATGGTATTGCAGGATGTACACTCCTTGGTGAAGGTACAATAAGCCTCATTCTTGATATTGCAGCACTTGTAAAAATTAAGTAACGATATTGCAAAATATACGACAAATACATCAATAAGTGGAATTTTAAATACACTTACAAGAACTGAAAGGAGAATAGATTATGGCTGAATTGCTTGAGGAAATGGAATTGGTAGGAGAGGATTCCCAAAAGGATAAATTTTTGACATTTTCGTTAGGTAAAGAGTTTTATGGGGTTGAGATAAGACATGTAATGGAGATAATTGGCATTCAACCAATTACAGAAGTCCCTGAATTGCCCCATTATATTAAGGGTATCATAAATCTAAGGGGGAAGATTATCCCTGTAATGGATGTGAGACTCAGGTTTAGAAAAGAGCCACATGAATATAATGACAGGACATGCATTATTGTTATTGATGTCAGGGATATTTCAATAGGATTAATTGTTGATGCAGTATCTGATGTACTTGATATATCTTCGCAGGATATTGTTCCTCCACCTGAGGTTAATGCAAACAATAACAACAAATATATAAAGGGTATAGGTAAAGTTGGAAGTGATGTAAAGCTGCTATTGGACTGTGAAAAACTCATAAATGATGAAGATGCTCAATCTCTTTTTAACATGCAGTAATATCAACATCAGGAAAATTTCAAATAAATACCGTAAAAAATGATAACAAGCTGTAATTTTTCATTAAATGTAAAGGATGCAGCTTGTTATCAGTTAACAGTGTTTAAAAAAAATGTATTTAAAAGAAGAATGAACCCGTATAAAGTCATAGAGATGGATAGCATCTTCATATAAGCTATAAAGGTGTGATTTTGATTGGATTTGGACATTTTTAATAGTATTTCTGATAAAGAATTTTTGTTGATAACCGATTTTTTAAAGTCCAATTATGGGGTAAGAATTGGGCCTGAGAAAAAATCGCTTGTAGTGAGTAGATTGGGGTCACTATTGAAGGATAAGGGTTTTGGAAGTTTTTCTCAGCTTTATGACTATATGATTGCAGATGAAACGGGTGAGTCTTTAATAAATTTGGTAGATAAGCTTACAACAAATCATACTTTTTTTATGAGGGAAAGTGAGCATTTCGTATTTTTTAAAGATGTTGTTCTGCCATGGATGGAACAGAATGTAAAGGATAGAGATTTAAGAATCTGGAGTGCAGGATGTTCAACAGGTGAAGAGCCTTATACATTAAGTATGATTATGAGGGATTATTTTGGAGACAAAAGCACCCAATGGAATACAAAGCTTCTTGCTACAGATATATCAACAACGGTATTAAACAAAGCCAAATCGGGTGTTTACCCAAATGAGCAGGTAGAGTTGCTTCCATCAAGCTGGAAGATAAAATACTTTAATAAAATCGATGGGGAAAACTTTGAAATTAAAAGTGTAATTAATGAAAATGTCATATTTAGAAGGTTTAATTTGATGGAGAATTCATTTCCATTCAGAAAAAAGTTCCATGTTATATTTTGCAGGAATGTAATGATTTATTTTGATGAGAATACAAAGAGAACATTGATTAATAAATTTTATGACCTTACAGAACCTGGAGGATATCTGTTTATTGGACATTCAGAATCGATAGGCCGGGAACAATCACGGTATAAATATATTATGCCAGCAGTCTATAGAAAATAGGTGATGTTATGAATAACAAGAAAATAAGAGTGTTGGTTGTTGACGACTCGTTGGTTTTTAGAGAAACAATTGCAAGGGGTATTGGGAAAGATAAAGGAATAGAGGTAGTTGCTACTGCATCCGATCCATTTGCTGCAAGGGATAAAATTATTGAATTTGAACCTGATGTTATGACATTGGATGTTGAAATGCCTAAAATGGACGGAATTGAGTTTTTGAGGAGACTTATGCCTCAATATCCTCTTCCGGTTGTGGTTGTAAGTGCGGTTAGCAGCAATGTGTTTGATGCTTTAAATGCCGGTGCCGTTGACTTTGTTACAAAACCTGATTCCAGATACGGAAATAATATGGACAGCCTTATTAATGAGCTTGTTGTCAAAATAAAAATAGCATCTACAGCAAAGCTTGGTCATTGGAAAGAGAATAAATCCTTAGATAATGTACTTGGCAATGCCAATGCTAAGAATAAAAACATTATTATTGCAATAGGAGCATCTACCGGTGGGACTGAAGCCATATTTGAGGTTATAAGGAAGTTTCCGGAAGATATGCCGGGGGTGGTTATTGTACAGCATATGCCTCCTGTTTTTACAAGAATGTACGCTGAAAGGCTGAATAACACATGCTCATTGAATGTTAGGGAGGCTAAGACCGGTGACATTGTTGTTCCGGGAACTGTACTTATTGCCCCCGGTGACCATCATATGAGGCTTAGAAAGGGAGGCGGAGTATATTCCGTAGAATGCTTCAAGGGTGAAAAGGTAAACGGGCATTGTCCATCAGTTGATGTACTATTCGATTCGGTTTCAAAAGTTGCAGGAAGAAATGCGATAGGCATTATTCTAACAGGTATGGGCTCTGATGGTGCAAAGGGGCTTCTTGAGATGAGAAGATGCGGAGCTAAGACAATTGGTCAGGATGAGCTAAGCTCTGTGGTTTATGGAATGCCCAAAGTTGCACATGATATAGGTGCTGTAGAGAAGCAGGCACCTGTTAGCGATATAGCTAGAATTGCATATTCTGCTGTAAGACTCCTTACTTAGCCATGTTAGAGAAATTAAGGGGGAGATGTCTGTGATTGTTATTGGAATCGGTGAGTATGCGGTTACAACTGAGTCTGGAGAATCTATAGTTGATTCCACTGCAATAACTCCTGTTAAAAACAGGTAATATCGATCTTTGAAAACTTCGCAAAACTATTGAAACTACTGGACTTCAAGGCGTTTTTGCGATATACTGTATGTAGAAAAATAC
>Ga0255341_1000383_pt1 | contig 77483 bp, 54 predicted proteins | sample wastewater_treat_8_FD_192418 | JGI IMG/M metagenome (GOLD analysis project Ga0255341, IMG submission 192418) | Wastewater microbial communities from Lulu Island WWTP, Vancouver, Canada - plant12 | ecosystem: Engineered > WWTP > Wastewater > Unclassified | place: Canada: Vancouver, British... | reverse complement strand
CCTTGCATTATTTACCGCTTTTTGTGCCATAAAAGTACAAAATCCGGCAATTATTTCCAAGAAACAGTTATATTATATTATTGACACTCAATTGTTTATAACTGTTTTAAGGGGCGACTAAATAAATCATTTCTGTAAAATATAGCTGAGTGTTCGCCCGCATTAATTCCATCGTCTCTGCCAACGCCAACATAACTCCACCCTTCCATATTTAGTAAATCGTTTATTTGATTGACATATAATTCCTGGGTTGCCATTATTTCAAATTCGTGATAACTTATTAATTCCTTTACCAAGTCAACTCTGTTTTGCCAACTGTTATTTCCATCATAATTATTTTCATATCTTAAATTATAAGATGCCAAAATGATATTGCTGTTTTGAGATTCAACAAACAATGTAGTAACAAAAAAGATGAGAACAAGCAAAGCAGGTTTCATTATAATAGTTTTTAATAAGTATTTAAATTTATTGTCATTATTGATTAGCGCTTAAAAATAATAACAAAATTTATTATTTAGTTATAACAAGCCATATAGATACAAAATCATTCAGATAATATTTTTCATTCTATAACATATATCAATATGGCAATTGGCAAAATGCCATCGGTATTATATAATATTTCGCCAAAAGAACTAGAACCCTTACGAACATTTTTGCCATCGTAATTATATATTATATCACCAAAAGAACTTGAACCAGTTCTTATGTTTTTCCCGTCCCAGTTATATAAAATGTCACCAAAGGAGCTTGAACCTTGTCTAAGGTATTTGCCATCCCAATTATATAACACATCGCCAAAAGAACTTGAACCTTTTCGTATATTTTTTCCGTCCCAATTAACAATCACATTACCAAATGAGCTAGAACCCTGCCTTAAATATTTTCCGTCCCAATTGTATAAAACATTGCCAAAAGAGCTTGAACCCTGTCTTATATTACTTTGTGCATTTACAAAACAAAATGTCAGTAAAATCGAAATTAACAATACTATCTTTTTCATTTTTTAAATTTTTATAATGACATGAAAAATACTTCGCACAATATTTTTGCCAAATTTCGATGTAGTAATATTTACGTCAAAACTTAGGAATCGGGATAATTTCGTTAACCTTTCGTGAATATTGCTTATACTCATCTCCAAATATGCGCAACAAATTGACATATTCTTCTCTGATTAAAATTTTAAAATTAATATACAAGGCTAAATCAATAATAAAAACAACGCCCGACCTTAACAGAATTGCCAATGCCGGTACAAAAAACACAATAAATGAAGCATATATGGGGTTTTTGCATATTCCATAAGGCCCGTGCTTAATTAGTTTTCCTTTTTTAAAATTTTTGGAAAATGTAATCACAGATGCCAAAAAGAAAATAAGACCAATTGCCAGCCAGAATAATCCAATTATTAATGCATAAAATTTATTTAAAAAGCATAATGTCATAAATTCAGGATCCTTAAACATAAACAAACTTGCCAATAAAATAATTGGCAATATCGTTAAAACTAATCTCGGTCCAATTCCTGCAACGGACATGCTGTTTTGCTTTTCCATATTTTTAAATTAATGAGTTTTTATACAAGGCTAATCTTAATACAAACAAATCAAAGCAAAAAATCACTTATCGCAAATAAAACAAAATGTGCAAAATTGGCAAATACAAAATAATAAGGGAATGCGGTTTTTGCACTCCCTTATTCTTGACAATTTATGTTTTTATCGGCAAACACTCATTTTAAGCTGTATAACCTCGTCGTTACTGCGAACATTCAATATATAATTTCCCGGTGCCAAACCTAACTTTTTGGCATCTATTACTATTTCTGAAATTCCCGAATTTATATTACCTTGATAAATATTGGCAATTTGACGCCCAAGAATATCAACGCATTCAATGCTTATTATGGAGTTTTGCTTTGTATTAATTACCAATGTGGATTTATCGGCAAAAGGATTAGGGAATAAGCTTACAGAGTTTTCCAAAGAATATGAATCAATTCCGGCGGCTTGATAATTATAAGGGGCTGATACGCTAATACATCCGAAATTATCTATTATTTCAACAAAATAAATTCCATTTTGCGTTGGCAAATAAAAACTCGAAGTTGCTACTGTAATCAGATTTCCATTGAAATACCACTTATAGCTATAACCACTCGATGGTACAACCTGTAAAAGTCCTCCGTTTTCGGTTATCGTGGGTATTGGGGGCGCTGGATTTACATTTACCACAACAGGATTTGATGCTCTTTTGCAATTATTATTATCGGTTACGGTAACTATATAATTTCCGGCGACCTGCACAGATATCGATTGACTTGTAGAACCATTATTCCAAAGATAAGCTGTGCCACTGGAGGAAGTTAACACAATGGCGCTGCCCTCGCAAATTGTCTGTTGTCCTGATGGGCTTATAGTTGGTGGATTAGGGTTATAGAAAGATACTATAAGTGTATCCGATTTTGTTGTACATCCATTTACATCAGTGGCCGACAGATAGTATGCTCCTTGGTTATAAGCATAAATAGAACTGTTTGTACTACCGGTATTCCAAACAATATTGGAAGCTGAAGAACTTATTTGAACTGAATCACCATAACAAATTGATATATTTCCCGACGGCGTGATGCTTGGTGCTACAACCTGATAGTTTTCTATCATTACTTTTTCCGATACACCAACACATCCGTTGGCATTGGTTACACTGACCCAATATTGACCAGGAGTAACAACATTTGTTGATTGTGCAGTACTGCCATTATTCCATAAGTAACTAGAACCGGGCGTTGAAATCAAATTCACGCTTTGACCCGGACACACTTTTATTGTTCATGATGGCGAGATAGTAGGAATTGTTGCTGTTGCATATTGAACAAGAAATGGATCTGAAACCAGATTACAACCACTGGCTGTACTAACGGTTACTGCATAATAACCGGCTGAGGTTACTGAAATACTTCGGGTGGTTGCTCCTGTACTCCACAGATACGAAACTCCATCATTGGCAGTTAGTATAACTGTATCCCCATTGCATACTGTAGCTGACGGACTGGCAAGAATTGAAGCTTTATCACAATTAAAGTTTATATTCCACCCCTGATAAACCGTAGAGTTATCCGATGTAAACTTGAATGTTAAACACTGATTAGTTGAAGTCAGAGATGTTGGATAATTTGTACCTGAGCAGGTATATAATAAAGCATCACTTGTTGTCATACCATCATAAACAAATAACTTATCAAATCCTGATTCGGTATAAAAGCTGTTAAATTCTGCAGTTATACTACAATCATTAGTTGAGCAAAAAGTCATTGTTTTATTTTCATTCATTCCATAATTGCCACTTGGCCCTCCTGAATCATAAAAATGTGCACCACAAACATATCTTACCCCACCCTGATTTATATTGTAATCTGTATAAATAACGGGGTTATCCACGCAACTTAGCAAAGCCCTCCATCCGTTTTCATTATCAACACTATTGGAAATAAATTCAAATGTTAAGCATGAACCTGTTATTGAAGAAAAAGATTCGGGAATATTGTACCCATTTAAAATGGCCATTAGATTAGATGATGTGGAAGGGCCATCATAAATTTTAAGAACGTCGCTGCTATGAATTCTGAAATTTTCAGTTGTGAAATCAACTTTTATAAAGCTGTTGTTTTCACTACAGAAAGTCATTATTTTATTTTCATTATTTGGATATTTGTTTGCAGGACCTCCACTATCATAAAACACTCCCCTGCATGTAGTAACGGTTTGATTAGACATATTGTATGCCGGTAATGGTGCGGTAGTACAGGAAAAATCTGCTTGCCAACCTGAATAAACATTGGTTCCGTCAGATGTAAAATTAAAAGTTAAAGAAGTTCCGGTAGATTCAACAAAAGGAGGAACACTATATCCGGTTAATCTGGCAATAACAGGGTAATCCGTTGTTGGGCCATCGTGAACAACTAAATAATCAAATCCGTTTTCCAACGAAAAGCTGGTAAAATCAACTCTTAATCTGCTACCGCTACTCGAAACAAATGTTTCTGTAATATTCATATTATTAGTATAATTCCCACTAGAACCACCGGCATCGTAAAATTTTCCTCCACATGTATATCTTTTCCCGCTCTGCATTACATATTGAGGATTTGTATTTGGGGTTGTCGCACAATTAATTAAACCTTGCCAGCCAATATCGTTGTTTGTGGCATTTGATTTAAATTTAAATGTCAAACATGAACCTGTTCTGGACGAGATTATTTCAGGAAGCTTATTCCCATAATAAATCCCTATGGGAGGAGCTGATGAATTTGCACCATCATAAACAAACAATGTATCACTAGAGTGTATTGCAAAATTATTGGGCTGAAATGCTACATATATAAAATCCCCATTATTGGAACAAAGTGTCATTTCCTTATTGTCGTTGTGGGGATAATTAGCACTTGGGCCTCCACCATCATAAAATACTCCTTCACAAGTTGTAATAGTAGTATTGGATAAATTATAAGTAGGTAATACCGGAGTCGTACAGTTAATTGATGCAACCCAGCCTGAATATGAAATTGAAAAATCAGATGAGAAATTAAATGTTAATGAATTTCCGGTGGACTTAATTATTCCCGGAACTGTAGAACCCGAATATATGCCAATAAGAGGATATGTTGTATTTGGTCCATCATAAATATATAAATAATCATTTGCTTCAACATTAAACTGCTGAAAATTGAATTCCAATCTGGTATTTGATGCAGATATAAATGTTTCGGTGTAATTCTCGTAATCAGTATAAACAGCACTTGGGCCACCACTGTCGTAAAATGTTCCACCACAAGTATATCTCACTCCATTTTGAATACAATATTCAACATTAGATTGAGGAGAAGCTGAACATCCTATTAAAGCCTTCCAGCCTAAATCATTATTAACTGCATCGCTGACAAATTTAAATGTTAAACAATGCCCTGTTTTGGATGAAATAACCTCAGGCAACCTACTTCCAGTATATTTTCCAATAAGTGGAGCACTAATGGAAGACCCATCATATACATAAAGGGTATCACTTGAATGAATCTTGAAGTTATTCGGCTGAAAAGTAAAATTGATATAATTATTGTCTTCTGAACAGAAAGTCATTACATTATTACCATTATTCAAATAATTAGCCGCCGGACCCCCGGTATCATAAAAAACTCCCTGACAGGTTGTTATTGTGCCTGAGCTCATATTATATTGAGGCAATGCCGGTGTGGTACACGAAATAGATGCCGCCCAGCCCGAATAGGTATTTGAGCCGTCAGACACAAAGGAAAAGGTAATATACTTTCCTGTAGATTCTATCATGCCCGGGGAAGTAGAGCCTGAATAAACACCAATTAAAGGGTGATTAGTTGTTGGGCCATCATAAATATATAATTTATCCTGTGCTTCAGTATAAAATGACTGGAAGTTAAACAACAATCTGCTGTTATTTGGCGACACAAAGGTTAAGATATTCCCTTCGTAATTACTATAGCCTCCACTTGGGCCACCACTATCGTAAAATGCTCCCCCACAAGTATATCTGATTCCCGGCATCATTTTAAATTCACCATTTATAAGAGGCGTAGAAGAACAACCGATAATTGCAACCCAGCCTGAATTAACATTAGTTAAATCTGATTTAAATCTGAAAGTAATACACGACCCTGTTCTTGAAGAAATGGCTTCAGGTACCATGGTGCCACAATAAGCACCAATCATGGGTGACATTATATTCGGACCATCATAGGCAAACAGAGTATCGCCGGATGCAAGTTTAAAATTATTATTCATGAAGCTAATGGTAACATAATCTGAACTCCCTGAACAGAAAGTCATGGTTCTGTCTTCATTATTATTGTAATTACCACTTGGACCGCCACTATCATAAAAAACTCCCTGACAAGTTGTTATTGTGCCTGAACTCATATTGTATTGAGGTAATGCCGGTGTGGTACACGAAATAGATGCCGCCCAACCAGAATATACATTTGACCCATCCGACACAAAATAAAAGGTAATGGATTTTCCTGTAGATTCTATCATACCCGGAGATGTAGAGCCTGAATAAACACCTATTAAAGGATGATTAGTTGTTGGACCATCATAAATATATAATTTATCTTGTGCTTCGGTGTAAAACGACTGGAAGTTAAACGATAATCTATTGTTATTTGGCGATACAAAGGTTAAAACGTTCCCTTCGTAATTACTATAATTTCCATTTAGACCACCACTGTCATAAAATGCTCCTCCGCAAGTATATCTGATTCCTGACATCATTTTATATTCACCATTTATAAGAGGCGTAGAAGAACAACCGATAATTGCAGCCCAGCCTGAATTAACATTAGTCAAATCTGATTTAAATCTAAAAGTAATACATGTACCTGTTATTGAAGAAATGGCTTCAGGTACCGAGGTGCCACAATAAACACCTATTACAGGTGAAGTTGTATTCGGGCCATCATATGCAAACAGAGTATCACCGGATGCAAGTTTGAAATTATTATTCATGAAGCTAATAGTGACATAATCTGAACTTCCCGAACAGAATGTCATGGTTCTGTCTTCATTATTATTGTAATTACCATTAGGACCGCCACTATCATAAAAAACTCCCTGACAAGCTGTTATTGTTCCCGAACTCATGTTGTAGTGAGGTAATGCCGGTGTGGTACATGAGATAGTTGCCGCCCAACCAGAATATACATTTGATCCATCCGATGTAAAAACAAAAGTAATGTATTCTCCTGTGGAGACCACCAGTCCCGGGCTGTTACTACCGGAATATTCACCCAAAAGCGGATAGCTGGCATTTGGACCATCATAAATTTTTAACCTATCATAACCGGATTCGGTAGAAAAAGATTGAAAATTAAAACTCAGGCGATTCCCGTTACCGGATGTAAAAACCATTGTTTTATTTTCATTATTTACATAATTTCCGCCACTTCCACCCGAATCATAAAACGCTCCTGAGCAAGTGGTTACTGTAGTGTCTTTCATATTGAAGTTCTGCGAAAAAACACCATAACTCATCAACATGACAAAAAAGAGCAAAAACAATTTCTTCATAAATATTATGATTTTATATTAAAAAACTACCTGAAAAGAAAAGGGTTAACAAATAACTGTTGCAAATATAGGAATTAGATTAACATGTTCAAATAATACATATATTAAAAAAACATGATAATAGCATAATATTTTTGTCCAATATAAAATTAAGCCGAAGTTTACACCTCGGCTTATAATATTAATTTGAGATTTTAAAATCTATAAGAATGTATTTTGGTGGTAAATATGTAACTGAAAACAATTTGATTAATGGCAATTGTAATTTCAGCAAATAATACTCACTATGAAATTTTGCTATTTAATAATAGAAAACCGACCCGATTGATAATTGTCGCCAACACTATGCAACACCCAATAATAAATTCCCGCTTGCAATGGCTTTAAATCAATCTGCAAATTACTTTGATTATCAATCAATTTATTAATTACTATTTGACCTGAAGAATTTATTATTTCTACATAATCGTATTTACCAATCAAGCTATTGGGAATGAGAAAATTCAAAACATCCGTTGCCGGTACCGGATATGCAGTAACAATTTCTTTGAAATCATTCTCTTCTATGGCATTGGGCAAATAACCAACTCTAAAAGTAATTTCATAATCAATCGAACCATACATGTTGTCGGGAATATCAACTTCTATGTGTAAAAAATGCTTACCTCTGAAATATTCTTCGGCATGAATTACCATATTGTTTGGGCCCGACGAGTCAATTACCGCAAAAGACTGAATATCGCCAACTGAAGCAGGTAATTCTACCGGCAAATAAATTCTTGTTTCGCTAAAATGAAACTTGTCCCACAATGGGAAATACGTATTCGGCTTATCCATGACTAAATGAATGTCTATTACACCCTGCGCAACAGAATCAATACTTGCCGTAACAATTTTTAATTCGTTTGGATGATGTTGAGCAAACGGATTATAAATAGGGTCGCCAAAATAAATCCTATTGGCTTTTCCTCCAAGCATATGGCATGCACCCGACCAATCATTGGGGTCAAAAGTACCTGAAGGCCACACATCGCAACCCCAAAACACTTCACCATTAGTATATAATTTTAAATTTGGTCTGTTGCCTAAAAATCCCATTACAACACCATCAATCGTGCGCTTATGTATATCTCCCAATGGTTCATCATACAAAAAAGCATTATAAACTTCTTCACCCTGATCATTGGCATTGTTGGCTCCACACGGCGCAAAATAACCCGTTACTCCTGTTTTAAGCATGTTTAGCGCAAAACTAAAAGTATCACTCATTGTATAAAAAATTGTTTCGTGATGAGTATCTCCAAAAGTTGCTGCTATATCACCTTCAACCATTACGCGCTTTGGTTCGCCCGAATGACATGCCCCATTGAAAGCAACAGCTGGATACAGATTAAGTCCAACCAAATCATAACTGCTAATTCCAACCCTTGCATAAGCAGGGTCTTCGATTTTTGTGCTGTCGTAGTCCCAAACCGGCGGATTTGTAGTCATATTCCCGTCTTCGAACAACCAAAGCATGTGGGCATCGCCATTATGTCCAATATCGAGTAATTTTTTATTCTCCAAAACCGCAGTGTTATTAAGAAAATATGTATGTCCGGTACCATTATCATTGGTCTCCATGCACATATTTTGATAAAGTGTAGGATTCAAGTAATTATGCCATCCTGATGTAGATGTAAATATAAAATTTAATGACGAAGCCGCATAACCTCCAATCCTTAAAGGCATATTTTGAATATTTTGAGCTTCGCTGTTAATAATATTATTAACAAAGTCTAACGCATCCTGACCGCTTGCACCCGTAATATATCCGTATGAAAAATCGCTAAAAGGGTCATCGTCTATTTTTGTACTCATCATTAAAAAACGTCGCACAAAATTTATATCAAGCTCTATAGGTCGCAAAACAACTGCAACATAATCGGCTTGCAGATTACGTAATACAGATTCAAGCGCATTTACATTGTTAGGATTGAACGTAACAACCTGTCCACCCCTGTACTCGGCTAACGTATTTGCCGCTTTATAATACAAATTACTTGTATCGCTCACCGAGCATAAAACAACATAATTCTGCGTTTGCGAATACACTAAAGTGTAAAAGCAAAATAAAACTATGGATAATAAAAATTTTTTCATGTCTTTTTTATTGCAATTTATAAATATAATTTAGTTTTCTGATAAATAATTATTTTTTTATTCTTAATTCATATTTCTACTTTTGCAAAATAATTCAAAATACCTCTATGCCTGTTTGTCTTAGTACAAAACTACTTAAATCGAATCTGATTAGCGTTGCTGTTTCTGCTTTCACAATTATTTCGCTTGTCGGTCTTAATTGTTTTGCCCAAATTGATTCTTCCGTAATTAATAATACAATAAAAAATCATATCACTTTGGATTCTGTTGTAATAAGTGCACAACATGCACCTGACATAGAATCGGAATTACTAAGAGTGGTTCATGTTGTTCAAGCTGAAGAAATCAGAAATTCACCTGTAAATGATCTTGCCGGTCTTCTTGAATATGTCAGGGGTATTGACATCCGTCAGCGTGGTACTGATGGTGCCCAGGCAGATATCAGCATAAGGGGGAGCTCTTTCGATCAGATTGTTATATTGTTAAACGGCATAAATATAAGCGATCCACAAACAGGTCATCATAATTTAAATATCCCCATTGATGTTTCTTCTATTGAAAGAATTGAAATACTTGAAGGTTCAGGTGCACGCACATATGGTCCTAATGCTTTTGCAGGAGCCATTAATATCATTACGTATCTGCCCGAAAAATCACCCACCCTGTTTTCGTTACGCGGCGGCTTGTATGGTAGTGCCGAAATATCGGCCAACATGCCATTTAAAATAAAATCTACACGTCATTTACTTTCAGTTAGTGCATCAACTACTGATGGATACACATCAAACAGCGATTTTAAACGGGCTAATGTTTATTACAGAACCAATATCAAAACAAAAAAAACAAAAACCGACTTTCAGGCTGGTTTTATAAACAAAAGATTTGGTGCAAACAGCTTTTACTCGCCCAAATATCCAAATCAATACGAGAAAACATCCACTCTTTTTACATCAGCAGAAATATCGTCATTGAAAAATTCATCCTGGCATGCAAATATATATTGGCGAAGGCATTACGATTGTTTTGAATTATTTAGAAACAATCCTCCAGACTGGTACAAAAACCACAACTACCATTTGTCCGATGCAGCAGGGAGTACATTCAACAAATCTTTTTCATGGAAAAACCATAAAACAACCATTGGCACTGATTTAAGATTAGAACATATTTTCAGCAATGTTTTGGGTGATAATTTAAAAGTGCCTGTCCCTGTGCAGGGAGCCGATAGTGTGTTTTATACAAAATCGGCACAACGAAACAGTATAAGCATACTTGCAGAACACAGATATTTTGTTAATAATTTTAGTATTGCAGGTGGCCTGTTGTTTTTTATTAACAAGCAACTCAATTATAAGCAAAGTCTTTATCCGGGAATTGATATTGCATATCAGATTTCGCCTAAACTTGGCAGTTTCGTTTCTGCCAATCGCAGTTTAAGATTACCTAACTTTACAAATCTATATTATTCTTCGCCCACCAACATTGGAAATCCGCTGTTAAAACCGGAAGAAGCCGTTAGCATCGAGGGTGGATTTAAATGGAACAACAATGGTGTTCGCGCTGAAATATTAGGCTTCGGACGTTTCGGAAACAACATGATTGACTGGATACGCAGTGATACTGCAATGATTTGGGAAAGTAAAAACCTAACCAGGGTAAATGTAAACGGTATTGAAACGGGAATTAGCTTCATGCCCGGTTTTTTTCCGAAAAAATGTCTTTTGCAGCAAATTAGTATTAATTATTCTTTTTACAACAGCAATAAATCAAGCGAAGGCTTTGTGTCGTTATATGTTTTGGATTATATAAAACACAAGTTTGATATTAAGGCAACGAATTTAATTGCAAAAAATCTCAACTTAACCTGGCAAATATCATGGCAGGACCGTGCAGGGGGATATACACCTTTTGCGGATGGAGCTTTTTTACCCGAAGTTGAGTATAAGCCGGTGATTTTAGTAGATGCTTCTTTGTTTTATCAATTGCAAAATTTAAAATTCTCGATAGACTGCACCAACCTTTTCAATATTGAAATAATAGATCATGCCAATGTACCACAGCTCGGATTTATGCTTATGTGCGGAATATCTTTAATGCTTGAGCAAAATAAATAAAAGTATTCAGACCAAAGTCTAAACTATTTCTTCTTTGAATCCAGAGGGTTCTTCAACCCCGAATAAGAAATCAATTCGAAATTAACTGTGCCTATAAGAATAGAGCTTTTGGCATATAAAGGAATTCTGTTTTTGTCGTTTGTTACATAAATTGTGAGTGGATATGCTTCGCCAAAAACGGTACCAACAAGCACTCTGGGTTTCAATTTTATGCAATTAAAAGTACCAAGACCCATTTTAAGATTACTTATGCCGTCATAAACCAATGTTGTTGAAAACAAACTATCCTCAAAAACAAAAGGAATATTTATATTCTGACCAGCCGTAAACGAAGAGAGATCGAGATTACGTGCATAATACCCTGCCGAAATCATGTCTTGAGCATAAGAAGGTATATAATAGTTTACCGAATTACCTTTTTTATTGTCTTTAAACTGAGCCAGATTCTTCCCATGATTAAAAACTATATCCTGATCGGCAGTAAAATTTCCTTCGTGAGCTCGCCTCAAAAATAAAAGTGGAAACAATCCCTGCTCATCAATATATGAGTCAAATCTGTCGTTTACATAAATAGCCCAATTGTATTTTTTAAACGTAGCACCGGAGACAACGATATGGTAACAAGAACGTCCTCCAATTGTTTCCGATTGTGGCAACACTTCAAATGTTCCATATGCAGCTTTTATTTTCCCCGTTAAAAATGAATCGAAATAAACAATATATGTTAGTTTTTCACCCTGTTTCCATGCGGTATTAGGCATGGCACGGTATTGAGCCGTTGCGTTGAAAAAAACAAAAAACAGCAACGTAAAACCAATAATCGAGATTAATTTTTTTGTTTTCATGACTGTGAATCTTTTTTTGTTGAATTCTTATCACTATGAAATAAACTTCCTAACAACCAACCCATAATCAATCCCCATGCCAAAGAGTTCCACGGGTTTGAGGTTATGGGACATGAACCGCTTTTGCAGCCAACAAAATAATAATAAGCATATCCCCCAATTGCACCAAGCACCAAGCCTATGATTGATGGAAGATTGAATAAGCTGCGAAAAAAACTTTTCATAGACTATTTCAATATAATCTGAAACAAAAATAATCTTTTTTACAATAAGATGTATTTATTTCATATATGGCGATAATCTCTTTAACAAATCTTCTTTGCTTTGCAATCCCGAATATTTATCAACTGCAACACCATCAACAAAAATGATTGTTGTAGGGATATACTGAATAGCAAAACGACTCGATAACGCTTTGTTTTTGTCGGTATCTACCTTGCCAATTTTAATTTTATTATGCAAAGAGTCGGCAAGTTCATCAATGATAACACCCTGAACACCACAAGGTCTGCACCACGGAGCCCAAAAGTCAACAAGAACTACACCTTTCTTTATGGTTTTATCGAAATTTTCTGTATTCAAAACAAGCACATTATTCTTTTCGCCTTCAGTCTGGGCAAATACTTGTGAATTTAGAAAAAAGAAAAACGCAATTATAAAGCTTAAAAAGAAATAACGTTTCATGATTTTATTTTTTCGTCAATTTTCAAAAATAATACCAAAAGTAGTATTTTAAACAAAATATCTCTAAAATAAAATTATGCTAATTATCAGTTTTGATTTATAATAAATTAAAACTTTATGCTAATACTGCCAAGCCAGTTTCTGTACGCCTGCGGAAAATATCCGTCAAGAACATAATGTTGTCCGCCATAATAATATCTGTAAGCCCATGCATTCGTTTCGTATTCTTCCGAGAAAATATTACGTAAGGATAATCTGAATGCAATTTCCTTAACAAATTTTGGTTTAATGATATATTCTGCGCTTAAATTAAACACTTTGTACGGGTCAAGCGATCTTTCAATATTTGATGAATTGTCTATATATTGTCTGCTAACATATTTCCCCGTTAATGTAAGTCTTAAATTATTATGAATCAAATAGGAAAAATTTGCCGACCCTGTAAGTGCGGGTGAAAAACTAATGTCGCTTGACTTGTAAAACTCGGTTCTTTGTACCCAAGTATCCCAGTCATCAACAAAAACAGTTAAATCCAAAATCTTATTTACAGAATATGTAGTGTTTCCGCTAAATAAAAGTTTTTTGTTTATTTTCCAGTCCCATATTGCCTCAAGGCCGGCCCTGTAGCTTTTTGGAACATTTACATAAACTGCAGAGCCTATATCGTTGATTTCACCGGTTTGAACCAATTGATCGCGATAGTGCATATAAAACAAATTCAAATTCAAATTCCAGTTATCGCCCGCATAAATATAACCCGATTCATAATCATATAAAATCTCGCGTGTAGGCATTTTACCCGAATCGGCATCAACCATCATATAACGGTTAGGCTCTCTTCCGGCAACACCAAAATATGCATACACTGAATTCTTATTGAAGCTATGCGTAATTCCGGCTTTTGGATTAAAAAAGAAAAACGATTTTTTTATTTTAAAATTTCTCTTGTCGTCTTCGTCGCCTGCAACATCATAAAGTACATTGCGCACATGTGCATCAGCAAATAATGATGTGTGTTTCCCAATTGCATATCGGGCTTTTGTGTATGCCGAATAGTCATTTTTTATACCAGTATTTCTGTAAAATTCGTGATTTATTTCACTGTTGCCGGCATATTGCATCCAGATGACTTTTCCAAAATGATCTCCGCTATACTTATTGGCATTACCACCAAAATTAATCTGCAATCTTTTTTGATTGTCGTAGTTTGCCGAAAAAACCAATCCGTAAAAGTAATTGTCCATCATTTTGCGACGAATCAGGTCGGTACGTCTGATTGTATCATTGCCAATAATTATATCAGGCAACAGATACTCTGAAAATCGTTTGTTTTCCTTGTATTGCTCATAAAAACCATTACCCGTAATCAAAAAAGCTGTTGCCGTAGAACTCCATTTAAGTGAATGCTGATTTGACAAAACAAGATGAAAATGATTCTGATCATACTTGTCTATTTCATTTTCATACGAATATGGATTATATGTGCGATTTGTTTTCAAAGAATCTTTAGGAACTCCCTCCCATGCCTGATAAGTTGTTTCTCTGCCATGCATCACCATCATTCGCAATAATGATTTTTTTCCATACCATGCTATATTTGTTTGCAATGATTGTAAATTGGCAAAAGCTCTGTCAATATATCCGTTGGAATGCAATAATGAGACTCTGCCATCAACAATCCAGTGGTTATTCAATAACCCCGTTCCAAAAATTGCATTTGTGCCTAAAGTGCCAAAAGAACCCGCTCTAAAATTAAGCATTGCAAAAGGGTTTGGCTTGTAGCTGTGAGTTGAAACATTTATAGAACCACCAAAAGAAGCTGACCCGTTTGTTGAAGTTCCAACTCCCCTCTGTACCTGAATTTCTTCGCTGGATGATGCCAGGTCAGGAACATCAACCCAATACACAATGTGAGATTCCGGATCATTATAAGGAACTCCGTTAATTGTTACATTAATGCGGTTTTGGTCAGTCCCGCGCAAACGAAAAGCCGAATAGCCTATTCCAGCTCCTGCATCGCTTGTGGTAGTAACAGAAGGCAAATTTTCCAGCATAATCGGCATATCGGTTCCATTATTTATTCTTTCGATGCTGCGCGGTGTCAGGTTGCTGTATGTTGCAATATCCTGTCCGCCAAGTTTAATGGCTCTGATAACAATTTCGTTGCTAACTACGGTAGCAGGCTGTAACAAAAATTGCAGTCCTGCTTTTGGCGCTTCATTCAAAATTAATGTGTCAGAAGTATATCCAATATATGACACTACAATTTTAATAGGAAACGATAATTTGGTAACAAGGCTAAAAGATCCGTCCACAGAAGAAAACGTGCCCGTGTATGAGTCGGCAATAACAACGTTTGCACCGGGCAAAGCCATATCATTGCTTCGGTCTTTTACCTGACCTGATATAACGACTTTCTGTCCAAAAGCAACAAATAAAACTGTTGAAAAAACAATAAAAACAAAAACCTTTTTCATTTTGTAACTTTTTTATTACAAATGGTAAAGGGGTGGAAAACCATTTAAAAAATATTTACTAAACCTCCCTTCGCCGGTATTATCCGTATCAGGTTATAAGGGTTTATTCTCAGCCCTTGCATTAAGAGCACCCCTGTTTTGAGACAATGCAAATATACAATTAATTTAAATATTCAAATCAGAATTAAGAAATTCCTAAACCATTTTTAAAGAACAAAGTTTTATTTGGCAAAATACTTTAATGTCCTGCTTATCTTTTCACTTTCGATGGAAATTAAATACAGTCCGCCATGTTCAGGGCTGAATGGTATTTCTATCTGGTTATTTCCACCATAAAAGGTCATTTTACTTTTATATAATACCCTACCTGTAATATCAGTCATTTTCAAGGAATAATAATCGGCCGGGAAATGGCTAATACTTACTACAGGAAAGTTCGCGCTGTTTTTAAAAACAAACATTGATGCGTTTTCAGATTCATCAATACCGGTTGCAACACCATTATAGCTAAATGTAAAACCCGATTTTGTAACCGACTCGTTTGCTTTAAAAACTACCATAGCCCTGGGTGAATTAATAAAAAACGATTGCGGAATGGTATTTCCCGAAAAGGATGCTACCTGTACATATGAAGGATATTGATAGAAAGTTAGAAAATCGTAATCTTGTTCTAAATCGAATTCGGAGAAATTTATCATTATACCTGCTGCATTTTCAGGCTCAATCCTCCATCTGCATATTGAGTTATTGCTGTAATTATAGCTGTTGCTCCCATCGTTAACAATGCCGGCAGAATCATTTCTAATGTCAAGGATACTACAAAACGAAGGTGTATATACATAATAATCAGCATGAAATCCATTACCGGTAACCGAGCCATTTGAGCTAAATGTAACAAAAACTCTGTTTCCCGGGACCTGAACGGAAAAATTATCATTTATTCCGCTGTAGGTTCCTATTATTGGAGCAGATGCATCAACACCCTGATGAATTGTAACAACATCATTTCCTTGTTCCGTACGTAAATATCTGAATTCAACAACAATGTATTCAACGCTGTCTTGTGGCTCAATTAACCATGAACAATTTTGATTGTTTAAATAACCTGACAAGCCATGACCAATTTGCAAGCTTCCACTATTGGAAGTCATTTGAAAATTACCGCAAGAAGCAGGATAAGTAGCTGCAGCAGGATAGCAATTTATAAATGCCTGCTGTCCTGTAGAGAAATTATATGCAGGATTTAAATTATTAATATAAAAATATCCGTTAAAACTGCCACTCCAGCCCCAGTTAAAATGAAACATGTTATCCACATACCCGTCGCACACGAAAGCATGACCAGAGCTGGCATCAAATCCTGCATAAGCCATTGGGTAACCTGCATTTAGCTGGGATTTAAGTAAATTAATCCATTCGTTCTCGGAATGATTATCCTTAAACTCCAAAGTTGCACCCTGATTGTAACCAAAATATTGTTTCATGGCATTTAATGCATCGTGCATATAAGCTCCCGAACCATGAGGGCTATACATCATATCTACAGCCACTCCACAATCGTACTGAAGTTTTGCAGCGTCATAATTAACCGAAGATACTTTATACGGCATTTGTTCATAATTATAATGACTCTGCGAAAAATCAACACTTAAATATCCATAGCTTGAATAATAGCCATGAGAACCCGTTGGCTGAACAGGATACCTGTAGTAATACATTACCATCGCCATTGCTGTAGCAACACAACCGGCATATACACGGTTGCCCGGGCCTTCATTATCATTAGGACACAAAAAATTATACGGAAAATCCTGATCCCATAAACAAGTTAATAACTGACTTACAGAGTAACCTTTAGTTGGCATATAAGCGCCATTCAACAACATATTCCATTCTTCTTCAATTTGCTTATCAGCCATTATCGAATTCTCACGAACATAAGAAATTTGCTGTATAAATGATTCAAGCATTGCTAAGAAAGAATCAGGAAGGTCTTTTCCTGAAAAAACAGATTCATTTGAATATCCCAAAACAGGAATTACATTGTCATCTCCTGCAATTATAATGAACCCTTTATTATCAAAATTGAAAATATACAGCAAGGAATCTGCCTTATCGTTAAAATTAAAACGAACTAATTTTGATTTATCAGAAATTAGATTATTCTTCTTAAGGAAAGTATTTGCCGCAATATAAGCTTGTTCTAAACTTATAGGTGCAGAGATAAGCCGAAAAGCAAAAAACAAGGTTAAAACAAAAATAAAAAGTTTGTTCATTTCAGTGATGTTGAATTACAAAGTTAGTAAAACCTATTCTATTATAAGTTTTTGCCACACATTTCCATTATCCGAAATTATGCCAACTGAATATAATCCCGATGAAAAATCCTCTGTGGAAATAGTTATTTTGTCGTCATTAAATTTTTGTTTATATACAATACGACCACTATAGTCCACTATTACAGCTATTCCGTTTTTTATATCGCTTCCCGGAATAATATTTATAAAATCACTACTTGGGTTTGGATAAACCAACATTGTGTATCCATCAGGTTTCTCTTCCAAATCTGTGGTTGTTGTATAATGAATTTTGAATCCATTACCAACAATGGAACTATTTGACTGGAAAAGAACCAGTATTTTAGAAGTAGGGACTGTAATGGTAGTAGGATTATCTCCTTTATGATATTCACCAATAAGGGCTGAAGTTTCTGAATTTGTAATTTTAACATAATCGTATTGGTCTCCCATGTCAAATTCTAAAAAATTCAATGTGATGGAAGTAGCACCCACAGGCTGTATTTTCCATCTGCAAAAACTTGAATTGCCATAGGTTTTATTAGGTCCGCTTCCATCATCAAAAGTGTCGGTAGGGGTGGTTAAAGTTACCATCCCCGAGCAACTGATTGGAACATGACCTTCATAGTTCAATAAAAAGCCCTTATTGTGATTTACCGTATTAGATTTAAACTGAATAAATACTTTATTGCTGTTTACATTAAAACTTGAAGGCAATGTACTGCCTGTAAAAGTACCGGCCAAAGCGGCAGAAGCATTGCTGCCTGCAAAGATTTTCAATGTGTCATCAGTTGACAAATTAAATTCTTCAAAAGTAATTTTGAAAAAGTCGCATTCGGCAACAGGGTTTATCAACCATGAGCAATTGCAATTTGCTTCATAATTATCTGCCGGGCCACTTCCATCTTCAATTGTGCCAAAAGTAGATGTCAAAACTTTATTGCCTGAACATCCGTAAGGATATGAGGCAGTAGGAGGATAAATGCTTTCAACGCATTGCTGACTACCTGTGAAATCATATCCCGCCGGATTTAAAGCATTCAGATAAAAATATCCATTAGCGCTTCCTGTCCAGCCCCAGTCAAAATGAAAATAATCTGTACCTTCATATCCATCCATAATAAAAGCATGACCACCTTCAGATCCTGAGCCCGAATAAATTATGGGCCTTTTAATATCCAGATTTGACCGCATCATTGTAGCCCATGTTGTGGCATTATAGGTCATTTTGCTCTTATAATTGGCACTGGCGTAACGGAATTTATTTTTAAGTGCAGGGGGAACATCCCATGAATATGCGGCTGAACCATCATGTCCAAAACTCATATTTACAGAAACTGCGCAATGATAAGATAGCTTAGCAACTTCGGGCATTGGAAAAGCCGGAGCACCGGCCATTTCTTCATAAACATAGGTTGTTGCTCCAAAATTTACATATTGTGTTCCATATCCTGAAGCATTATAAGAATTTGTTCCCTGCCCTACTTTTGGAAATTGATAGTAATAAATTACCTGAGCCATGGCAGTTGCAACACAACCAACCAATGCCTTCCCATTAGCATTTGACGGACACATTTCATTGTAAATTCCTTCCTGCCCCCATCTTGAACGAAGGAAAGGAGCAACAGCTTTAGTTGATTGGTATGGGTTGTTAGCGGCATTTTCCGAAAGCAAAAAATTCCACTGAGATTCAATTTCATCGTTAGAACGAATATAATTTTGTCTGTAATATTTTATCTGGTCAACCGCATTTTGCATCCAATATGCAAAGTTTGAATTCCATTCCATATCAGGAATGTAATCGCTGGTGCTGTATCCGATAATAGGGGTTGCTGATTTGTCGCCTGAAACAATAACAAAACCACCCGAAGGATTATTAAATATGAAAATTTCAGGGCTAATACTGGATGCCATAGGTACAGCCACCGATTCAAGTTCGCCCGGATTTAAAGGCAAAATTGCGTTTTTGGCATTTAGAATGTTATAAGCTGCATAGCGTGCGGTTTTTTCGGAAACAATCTGTCCATTAAGATTATAAAAAGAAAATATTGACACGCACAAGAAGAAAAGTACAATAGATTTTTTCATTTCGAAAGAGTTTCAAATTTAAACATGTATAGATGACAAAAATAAATGAAAATTGTTGCAATAAAGGATAAAAATTTAATTATTTTCGCAAAAAAATAACTTTATAAGCCGAAAATGAAAAAATTAATCATAAATGCGGCAGCATTGGCGGTTGTTGAAGATATGCCTGCATCAAAAGCTTATTGTGGCAATGAAATGAAAAAAATCAATACCATTGAAAATGCTTTTATTTTGCTTGATGGAAATAAAATCTGCTCTTTTGGCGAAATGAAAGACATTTCATCAATAAAGCAAAATAATTCAATATCTGAAGAAATTGATGCAAAGTGCGGTTTTGTTTTACCGGGGTTCTGCGATTCGCATACCCATATTGTTTTTGCAGGCTCCCGTGAGTCTGAGTTTGTTGATAAAATAAATGGCTTGTCATACGAAGAAATTGCAAAACGCGGAGGAGGAATACTGAATAGTGCTGAAAAACTTGGCAATACCAGCGAAGACGAATTATTCGAAGCTGCAAAAAAAAGAATTATTGAAGTAATTAATCATGGCACAACAGCTTTGGAAATTAAAAGCGGTTATGGTTTAACTCCTGATAGCGAAATTAAAATTCTAAAAGTTATTAAACGATTAAAAGAATATTTTCCAATCCCGATAAAAAGTACTTTCCTTGGAGCTCATGCCATTCCAAAGCATTTTCGTGATAACAGGCAAGCCTATATTGATCAGATAATAAATGAAATGCTTCCGGTAATAGCAGAGCAAAAGCTTGCCGATTATGTAGATGTGTTTTGCGACGAAGGCTTTTTCACAACAGAAGAAACCGATTTAATATTAAAATCTGCGGCAACCTATGGTATGAAGCCAAAAATACATGCTAACGAAATGGCCAATTCAGGCGGAGTACAGATAGGAATAGCAAACAATGCAGTTTCGGTTGATCATTTGGAGCGGATAGAAACAGAAGAAATTGATGCCTTGCTCTCAAGCATCACAATGCCCGTGGCTTTGCCCGGTGCTTCTTTTTTCCTGCGTATTCCTTATGCACCCGTTCGCAAAATGATTGACTCGGGTTTGCCGGTTGTTCTGGCATCAGATTTCAATCCTGGTTCAAGTCCCGGCGGAAATATGCAGTTTATTATGTCTTTGGCTTGTATTTATGGCCGCATGCTGCCCGAAGAGGCACTGCATGCCGTTACCATTAATGGCGCTTTTGCCATGGAAATGCAAAACGAATACGGAAGTATTTGCCCCGGCAAAATTGCAAATCTGATTATAACAAAAGAAATCCCTTCCCTTGCCTTTATGCCATATTACTACAGTTTTAACAAAATTGACAAGGTTATTATTCAAGGGGAATTATTTGACTCTTCAAAATATTAAAACAATAATAATTACACAATGAAACAGATTATTGAATGTGTTCCGAATTTTAGCGAAGGACGCGATTTAACGGTTATAAAACAAATAACAGATGTTATTGAATCATGCAAAGGCGTGCGGTTGCTCGATGTGGACCCGGGTGCAGCTACAAACCGCACTGTAGTAACTTTTGTAGGTTCGCCGGATGATGTGATTGAGGCTGCTTTTTTAGCCGTAAAAAAAGCTGCATCACTTATTGATATGTCAAAACATTCAGGTGCTCATCCGCGTTTTGGCGCTACTGATGTTTGTCCTTTGGTACCTGTTGCCAACATAAGCATGGAAGAAGTAGTGGAATATGCACGCAAACTTGGAAAGAGAATTGGCGAAGAACTGAAAATTCCGGTATATTGTTATGAGAATGCGGCATTCTGTCAAGAGCGCCAAAACCTGGCTTATTGTCGCTCAGGTGAATATGAAGGGCTGAAAGAAAAAATCACAAAACCCGAATGGAAACCTGATTTTGGACCTGCTGAATTCAATTCACGCAGCGGAGCTACAGCAGTGGGAGCACGAGATTTTCTGGTTGCAATAAATTACAACCTCAATACCACAAGTACACGCCGTGCAAATGCCATTGCTTTTGATGTTCGCGAAAAAGGCCGCCCTAAACGCGAAGGCAATCCAATTACTGGCAAAATAATGAAAGATGAAAACGGCAATGATATAATCATTCCCGGAACACTTAAGGCTACTAAAGCAATTGGCTGGTTTATAGACGAGTATGGCATTGCACAAGTAAGCATGAATATAACCAATATATCGGTTACTCCGGTACATATTGCCTTTGATGAAGTAAGTAATAAAGCAGCTGCCAGAGGAATAAGAGTTACGGGTAGCGAAATTGTGGGGCTTGTTCCTAAAAGGGTTTTACTTGAGGCGGGTAAATATTATTTGACAAAACAACACCGTTCTCTCGGCGTATCCGAAGATGAACTTGTTAAAATTGCCGTAAAAAGTATGGGGCTTGATGATCTTAAGCCTTTCAATCCTAAGGAAAAAATAATAGAATACATGCTTGAAGCCGAATCAAGCGAAAAGAAACTTGTTGACATGACTTGTGTAGGTTTCGCCAATGAAACAGCAAGCGAATCTCCGGCTCCGGGCGGTGGTTCTATTTCGGCTTATATGGCCTCTTTGGGTGCCGCTTTAGGCACAATGGCGGCAAATTTAAGTTCACACAAGCCGGGATGGGACGACAGATGGGAGGAGTTTAGCAAGTATGCAGAAATCGGACAAAAACTAAAAGACGAGTTGATGCATCTTGTTGATGAAGACACAAGGTCTTTTAATAAAATTATGGAAGCCATTAATTTACCTAAAGGTACTGCTGAAGAAAAAGCTGCCCGCAAAGCTGCAATGCAGGCAGCTACTCAATATGCAATAGAGGTGCCTTTTAAAACCATGGAAAAAGCAGCTGAGGTATTACCACTATGCAAAGCAATGGCTGAAATCGGAAACCCAAACTCCGTTTCCGATGCCGGTGTTGGCGCTTTAGCCGCTACAGCAGGAGTTCGAGGCGCATTTCTAAATGTTAAAATCAATGCCGGAGGTATCGAGGATAAAGAATGGGCTGATGAAATCATAGCAAAAGCTCAAATAATCAATGATAATGCAATTAAGCTCGAAGCCGAAATCATGGCACAGGTTGAAAAAGTTTTGGCAAGTTAAGTCTGTGTAAGCCAATAATTAGCTTTATCACAACTATAAAAAAAGGTTCAATTACAAAAAATTGAACCTTTTTTCAAATATTATTTAATTACTTATTCACCTACGACAATTAATCCAAAGCAATGGTAAAAGAACCTTTATTTCCTGCGGTATCATTAAAAGACTGATCAAAAGTTCCTTTTTTTGCACCTGTCCACGTCATGGTGTATTTATCTGTTCCTCCCACACTAAAAGTTAATATAGAAGAATTTTTACCCGATTTTGAGTATGTGAACGGAAAATCATCAACTCCGGTTAAAGCTGCCATGCCACTGCTTGAAATGGTCGAAAAATACCACTCATTGGTTGGACCACCTGTTTCGGCTAAAGTTAATGTTAATTTTCCCCATGATGATGTTGCAATTGCATAATCTGTAGTTGCATCGTCCGGATTGTCGGTGTCTTCTTCGCATGATGTAAATAAAAACGAAAAAGCAAATACTAATGCTAATAAATAAAGTAATTTTTTCATAATCAGTAATTTTTTACAAATATAAATTTATTTCAACATAAATAAAAAAGCGATTTGTTAAAATCGCTATAATTTAGTAGGTTACAAAATAATTGAGCTTTCCTTTCAAAATCACTCAATTGCAATTGAACGTGTTATTTTTTCAATCCATTCAACTGTTCTGGCATACTGGGTTTTGTTGATAATGTCAATGTTATCGGATGACAAATGTAAATTCTGATGAGCATTGGCATTTACAAAATACAAACCGTTAATACCTGCCTGATAAAACGGTTTTAAATCAGCTCCGCCTCCACCCCATGTATTCTTGGAAACCTGCCAGTCATTTTGCTTTGCAATATCTATGGAAAGATTCCACAAATCCGGTGACGAAAGTCCATTTCCCGCCATTAAAGAATCGCCGCAACCAATACAATCAATATTAAAAACGGCATAAATATCTTTTTTGGGCATTGGCAAATTGTTCACAAAATACTCAGACCCGTCAAGCCCTTTTTCTTCACTTCCAAAAAGAACAAATAATACAGACCGTTTTAAATTTTCCTTTTCTGAAGCAAATATTCTTGCCAGTTCCAATACAGCAGCACTTCCTGACGCATTGTCGTTAGCTCCGGGATAATATACTGTTTTCCCAATTGATCCAACATGGTCTATATGAGCGCAAATTATAACAAATTCGTTTTTTAACTTAGCATCATTGCCCGGCAACATGGCAATTAAATTATTTGTACTCCCGTTTTTATTATAAGTTGCCTCCACAAAAACAGAAATCTGGTTTGAACAGGAAACACTTTTTGGTTTTTTATGCAAATCAATATCAGATTGCAATTCCTTTAAAGTATAACCTGTACCCTGTAAAAGTAATTCTGCTTTTTCAACCGAAAGCTGTATCTGGGGCAAATCTTCATGCATAACTCCTGCACCGTGCATCATGCTGCCAATAGGTTTTTGTGGAAATTTCTGATTAGGTTGGGATGCAAAAATTACAGCTTTAGCTCCATGCCTGTAGGCATTATCCGACACTCTTCTGATTGAATACTCAGGTAATACATCTTTTAAAAAAGGCGGATTCGACTTAAATACCATTACCACCTTGTCTTTTACATCAATATCAGAAAAATCGGAATAAATGTCTGAATCAACTCCATAACCGCAAAACACCACAGGAGCTTTTACATTACCACTACCAGAATAACCACGCACTGAAAAATCAACACCATGTATCAGTTTATCAATATCGTTTTCAGAGTATATAATAATATCAGCAGAATCTATCACATTGGTTTCTATAGATATCACTTGTTGCCATTCATGATTGTTTATCTTTACCAAACCATGGTTTATAAAATAATTTTCGGAATAGTTAATTGCATCCAAAAAACCTTTTGTTCCAGGTAAACGCCCGCTCAAAGCAGGTGAAGAAAAATAGCTGACATGAGCCATCAAACTATCAATACTCACTGACACTGTTTGAGCATGCAAAAATGCAGGTAAAAAGAATATGAAAATTAAAAGCCGCATTAATCGGGAATAACAACAGGGAAATTAGTTTTAAAATCAAAGAATTTGCGGTCTCCTAATATGTGATGCATAAAATCATAATAAGCATCGTTGAAACGAAACTCATCAACTTCGTAATATTCATCCGAAAGTGGTTTATTGCCAACATTTCCCATGTCTATGCTGCCGGTGTTAAACTCCTCAAGCTCAGGATAACTTACCATTTTGCTTATTACTGGCATTTTGCCATAGTCTTCGCGAAGCAAAAGATCTACAACCTTATCTGCCAAAGTAGCGGTCAATTTGCGGTCGTATAAACGACATTCTCCTGAACGTGCAAAGTATCCAATCGACTGAGCTCTTGCATCAATACCTAAATTATGTGAAATCTCGTTAGCAATTACTCCGCTTATGCCACCAAGCCTTGGATGACCATATTCATCAACTTCTGTTGAAGCATAAACAACATCGGTTTTGCCTGATTCGTCATCATACCAGCGCACGCCTTCGGATACAGCTATTATTAGCGATTTTGTTGCGCTTCGCATATAGGCTTCTTTCACAAATTCAAAGAAAAAATCTTTACGGCTTTTATCTATCGGGAATTCGGGAACCAAAATTATATCGGCCTGACCATAAGCAGCCCCACCTGTAAGCCATCCTGCATCACGGCCCATAACTTCAAGTACTAAAACGCGGGAATGGGATTCTACCGTGGTTTTGATACGTTGCGTGAGTTCCATAATGCCTTTTAGCGCGCTTGGATATCCCGGACACAATACAGCCTCTATTTTTTTATTGGAATATTCATGAATGGTTCTCGTACGTAAATCGTTGTCTATTGTTTTAGGAAAACCAATAACAGGAATGCCTTCTGTTTCATATAAGCGTTTTGCGGCACCATTAGTGTCATCGCCACCAATTGTAACCAAAACATCAATTTTGTATCTTTCAATATTCTTTAATACCTGCGGAACACGACTCTCTGGATTTTTCTTCGATGGGAACGGGTTAGTGCGGCTTGATCTCAGCGCAGTACCACCATAAATGCCGTCATAAGGCTGGTTGGTTAAATCCACAATATCGCCATCGCCAAGCAAGCCCTTCCATCCATGACGAATGCCATACACTTTGTATCCGAGTAATTGCGCCCTATTGCGTATATTTTCAATGCTTGAGTTAATGGCAGGCGTATCACCGCCTCCTGACAGAATTGCTAATGTTTTGCCCTGAAATAGTTTATATTCTCTCATAGATATTGAAATTTTAGTTTGCGAAAATACTAATAGTTTTTTATATGCGAATTATTAGTTTTTAGTAACTGTCTAAATTTATTTTCTAATTCTATTAAGCATAAGCTTAATCATTGACAACTGAATCATAGCCTCACTTGTAGAAGGATGGTATTCGAAATCCTTACTTAGTCGTCGATAACTTTCAAACCATGCAAATGTTCTTTCAACAATCCATCTTTTGGGCAACACTTCAAATTTTATTTCAGAATCAGATCGAAGCACTACTTCTACAATCCAGCCAAAAACTCTTTTAATATTTTCAATTAATTCGCCACGATAGCCACCATCAGCAATAATTAACACCAATCGTGAAAATCTTCCTCTAAGTTCTGAAATCACAAATTGAGCCGACTTACTATCATGAATATTAGCAGCGTGTACCACAACAACCATGATTAATCTCATAGTATCCACAACAATGTGCCGTTTGCGTCCTTTTACTTTTTTGCCACCGTCAATACCTCTGCAAAGCCCGCCGGATCTTGTTGTTTTCACACTTTGACTGTCAATGATGCCAACACTTGGAGATTCATTTTTTCCTGCGTTTATGCGCGTTCGATTTCTAAGCAGTTCGTGAATCATTTCTATGGTGCCATCGCTTTTCCATTTTGAAAAATAGTAATAAACCAGTTTCCACGATGGAAATGAATGCGGCAGTAATCGCCATTGGCAGCCAGTTTTAAGCAAATAGAAGATGGAGTTAAAAATTTCCCTTAAACTGTGTTTTCGTTTGCGATAGTCCTGCAAAATGTCTAATATTGCATTCCATTGGCTGTTGGAAAGATTGGTCGAATATTGTTTCATGTCTCTTTATGTGTTTGATTTTCATAAAGTTACATAAACAAAACGACATATATATCTGATAGCCAATGATTTATCAACATTTTTATTAACAAAAATGGCGATAATAATTTTGATTTTGAAATTTTAGACAGTTATTTAATTAAATACTAAAAACGCTTACGCCGTAGCTTAAAAAAGCAAATCAATAAAAAAACAAAAGGCTTAAACCAAAGATAAATCCATTTGTTTTCGACCGATATCAATCTTTTTTATTAAAACATTCACCTTATCACCAATTCTATATGCGGTTTTTGTTCTGTGCCCGATTACCATGTAATTATCTTCATCTAAATAATAAAAGTCGTCTTTCATATCTTCAAGCCGCACCAGACCTTCGGCATGGCTAAACGATACTTCAACAAAAATACCCCACTTGCTTACACCCGAAATAACACCTTCAAATGTATGACCAACTTTATCGGCCATGAATTCCATTTGCTTGAATTTAATAGAATCCCGCTCGGCGTCTGCAGCTTTCTTTTCCATTTCACTGCAATGATTGCATTTGTCTTCATATTCGGCCTGATTTACCGAAGGCTTGCTTGCTGCATACCAATTTAATAACCTGTGTACCATTAAATCGGGATAACGGCGGATTGGCGATGTGAAATGAGTATAGTAATCAAAAGCCAAACCATAATGCCCTATATTGTTTGTGCTATAAACAGCCTTGGCCATAGTTCTGACCGCAATTGTTTCAATCATGTTTTCTTCGGCTTTTCCTTTCACTCTTGTAAACAGACTATTAAGAGAAAAAGAAATGTTTTGTTTTGATGTTATATTTATGCTATAACCCAATTTACCAAGGAATTCGGAAAAATTAGCTAATTTTTCAGGGCTTGGCTCATCGTGAATCCGATAAACAAATGTTTTAGGCGCAGCGTCTTTTTTATTCACTTTGCCTATATGAGTGGCAACGGTTTTATTGGCAAGCAACATGAAATCTTCAATTAACATATTTGATTCTTTTTGCTCTTTAACAAAGACTTCAAGCGGCTTACCCTGCTCGTCAAGTTTGAATTTAATTTCTGTGCTTTTAAAATTTATGCTTCCTTTTTTGTTGCGTTCTTCACGCATGAAAGTTGACATACGGTGCAGAACCAATATCTCTTGGCTATATTCACCCTTGCCTGTTTCAATAATTTCCTGGACCTCGTCGTAATTAAATCTTTTGTCGGAATTTATAATAGTATGCCCTATCCAGTAGTTTATAACTTTTGCTTCGGAATTCATTTCAAAAACAACAGAAAAACACAATTTGTCTTCATTTGGACGCAATGAACAAACATTGTTGGACAAAACTTCGGGCAGCATAGGTATAACCCTGTCAACCAGATAAATGGAAGTGGCTCTTTCGAATGCCTCTTTGTCAATCTCTGATCCTTCTTTCACATAATACGAAACGTCGGCTATATGTACACCTATTTCATAATTGCCATTGTTTAATTTTTTAATCGATATTGCATCGTCAAAATCCTTCGCATCTGACGGGTCGCAAGTAAATGTGAAAGTGTTTCTGAAATCTTTTCTTTTCTTTATTTCCTCAGCATTAATTTCCAATGAAATTTTTAATGCCTCATTTTCAACTTTCTTAGGAAAACCCAAAGGAAATTCATAATTAGCCAAAATGCTGTTAATTTCAACTTCATTTGAGCCAGGCTGCCCTAAAACTGTTATTACCCTGGCAAAAGGGTTTTTTGAATGGCTTGGCCAATCTGTTATTTCCACTATGACTTTTTCGCCGTGTTTGGCTTTATTTAAATTTTCGCGGGGAACAAGGAAATCAATATGTATTTTTCTGTCATCGGGTACAAAAAACGACATATTTTGCCCACTTTGAATAATGCCCACATATTGCTTACGCTTACGTTTAACTACTCTAATGACTTTACCTTCTGGCCTGTGATTTTTTCTTCGCGGGAATAATCTTACCAAAACCGTATCGCCTGTTAATGCCTGATTCAAATCTACATGCGCAATAGCAACATCTTCTTTATCCGGCATAAGTAAAAATCCTTTACCATTTGCCGAAATATCTATAATACCTTCAATTTCACCTGAACTTTCATCAACCTCAATAACATCGGGATTTAAAATGTATTTACCACAATTCCTTATAAGCAAGTATTCCTGTTCCACCAATTTGTCAATAGCCTCCCGCATTTTGTCTCTTTCAACGCCGCGGCTTATTCCCAAGCGACCTGCTATTTGTTTATAATTAAATAACGTATATGGATTTTGCCTGAAAATAGCTAAGATATTCATTAATAATACACTATCATCTTGCTTTTTATTTTTGCTGCTGGTTTTCTTTTTACTCATATATTATATTTAAGTGTCAATACAAAATTAGTATTTATCCAATAAAACAGATAAGTCCAATGAAGTTTAAATGCTATTAAGGATAAAATTTATCAAACTTATTAAATGGGTTCAACCAAAATTTGTCCTTTTTTCAGTTTTTCAATTCTGCAATTAATGCGTTTTGGTATTTCGCGTCCTTCCATGAACCTATGTGACATAAAAAATTCGTTTCCTTCATCATCACGCAATAAATATAATTTGTGTCTGCGCCCGATATATTCATCACCCGTGTAATTCCCAATAAAATTTAGTTCCAATTCATAACCTAATTTAAAAACAGGATGGACAGGTTCCAGCTTTAACACGGCATTTTGCTCAATGCTTACAATATAGCAATCGAGCGGTTTGCCTATTTCAATAGGATATTTTTTATAAAATATTGCCGGCAATAAATGAATTCGGCCAAATTTATCTTCAAGCTGAAAAAAGTCATCGGCGGTTATTTTGATTTTATCGGCAACAAAAAAAGAATAAATTTCATTTTCCTTAAACGGAGTTTGTTTCTCCAGAACGGGGTCAAGCAAAACCGGCAGCCCTTTTCGTAGTCCGATAACCAATAATTCAATTTTTTTGGCAACAGGCTCATTTTCGTTTTTATGATATTCTATTGCTATTTTATTTCCAAAAACATCAACCACGAAAACAGAAATACTGTTTTGATTGTATTTTATTATCTGTTCTATCTCGAAAAAATACTTTTTCCCTTCTTCATAAAAAGGATGTACGGGCTCTAAAAAAACTTTTCCGCTGCAATTAATTTTATCAACTTTTACCTGAATGCTTTTGCCTGCCTCAAATCCATAATTCTTATATTGAAAAAAATCTATCAGAAAACGCTCTCCGTTATCATTCTCAACCACCCAATACTGATCGGTATCCGAAACAATTACGTGTTTTTTGAAATAAACTTTAAAAATATCGCCTGTTTCCACAACTGTAAATTTATGTTTTTTCGTTTTCTATATTAATTCAGCATTGGTGTTGCATTGATATATCAAAGGTAACAAAAACAAACAAAACCAATAGAAATCATTTTCTTGATTTTGTATTTATTTATGTGATTGTAATATCATTTAATTTACTTAAATGCAGAATACCATAAAAAATGTAAATTTGCAGCATTGCAATATGTTAAAAACAGCGGTTGTTATATTAAACTGGAATGGGAAACATTGGCTGGAAAAATTTGTGCCATCTGTTTTGGAATCGTTAACGTCAAATTCAGAACTTATTGTTGCCGACAATGCCTCAAATGATGGCAGTATTGAGTTAATGCAGGAAAAATTCGGGAATGTTCGGTTAATAAAATTCGACGTAAATCATGGCTTTGCAGGCGGATATAATGAAGCAATAAAGCAAATAGATGCAGAATACATAGTTTTGCTCAATTCCGATGTTCACACCAACCCCGGCTGGATAGAGCCTTTGGAGGCATTCATGGATTCAAATCCCGATTATGCTGCATGTCAGCCAAAGCTAAAATGGTACGCTCGTAAAAATATGTTTGAATATGCAGGTGGCAGCGGTGGTTTTCTGGATATTAACGGATATCCGTTTTGCAGAGGCCGAATTTTTGAGGAGTTAGAAGAAGATAAAGGGCAATATGATGATATTATAGATATATTTTGGGCAACAGGGGCTTGTTTGTTCATCAGGAAAAAAGATTTTATAAATATTGGCGGACTTGACGAAAAGTTTTTTGCCCACATGGAAGAAATAGATTTATGCTGGCGATTATGGAATTCCAAAAGAAAAATAGCCGTGGTTCCTCAAAGTCAGGTATGGCATGTTGGAGGTGGTAGTTTGCCAAAATCATCAGCACGGAAAACATATTTGAATTTTCGTAACAATTTGTTGCTTATTTATAAAAACTACCCTTTGCAAAAATTACGTTCAGTTATGAGAAAGCGCTTTTTTTTGGACGGGGTTGCACTTTTATCCTTTATGCTAAAAGGACATTTTAGTGATGCATTTGCAGTATGCAAAGCCAGAAGACATTTCAATAGAATGAAAAGTAATTTTGATAAATCCACCTCTACCGAATATCCGCCGGTTATGTATGAAGGAAATATTTTAAAGGCGTTCTATTTTAAAGGAAACAGAAAATTTTCGCAAATAAATTTCTAAATATTGTTAATTTATCATTATTTTTATTATTATTGTGCTTTATTCTGATTTAACTTTTAGGGGATTGTTAAATCTAAAAGAATAGAAAAGTGAAATTATTTATTAAAAATATCTGTTATGAAACTTTTTAAAGCAGCAACTGTTTTAATATTACTTGGTTTAATAAGTATTTTATCCTACGCCCAAGAAAATGTTTATTTTGCTCATTTTACCAATACAGATGATAATGTTTATTTTGATAGCAAAGACCGTTTGGTAATGAGCTACCAAATAGAAGGTCCTTCAACTACAAAAGAGATTGAGGATTTAAATAGGCTTTTCGGCTATTTTAACATGTTTGAGAAAGTTGAGTTTACTCCAACAAGTGAGCAAAATATATGGAATGTTTATGAAATAACTTATCCAGGAATAAAAATAATTAATCACAAGAAACTTTTTGCCACAGCGGGCATTTATACTGTTTTTGTTGATGGGGAGCCTTATCCTGTTGATGGTTTTTCAATGAAAATGTTAAAAAATTAAAATTATTGGGGGTATGAAAAAATTATATTCTTTTCTATTATTATTAATACCTGTTATTGCATTGGGGCAAACTCCTACAAATCAAGATTGCTTAGGTGCAATACCCGTGTGCCAATACACATACAATCAGGTTAATTCATTTTCAGGACAAGGTAATTATACAAGTGAAATACCCGTATATTCAGGGGCAGTAAGTAGTAATAATTGTCCAAATAATTGCTTGTTGTCAGGAGAAAAAAACGATGTTTGGTATATTTTCACGGTTCAAACTTCGGGTAATTTAAACTTTACAATTACGCCGAATAGTTCTTCCGATGATTATGACTGGGCCCTATATAATTTGACAAATGCAAACTGCAGCGATATATTAACAAACAATAGCGCTGTACAAAAAAGTTGTAATTTTTGCGGAACCGCCGGTTCAACCGGAATCTCATCCGGTGGAAATGGAAATTGCCAACCGGGAAATACATGCACGAATTTTAATTCATCCTTGCCCGTACAAGCCGGGCAAACATACGTATTGAATGTTTCTAATTTTTCATCAACACAATCAGGCTATGTTTTAGACTTTACACCATCTACTGCATCTATTTTCGACAATATCCCGCCTGTTTTTCAATCTGTTAATTTACCCGTATCGTGTGGTGCAACTCAACTAACATTCAATTTTAGCGAAAATGTAATGTGTTCCTCTGTTTCTACCGGCGATTTTCTTGTTACAGGGCCGGGAGGGCCATATACTACAACTAATGTTACAGGCTCTGCATGTAGTGTGGGCGGCACTATGGAAAATACTTACACAATCACAGTTTCACCTGCTTTAACAAACAGTGGTAATTATCAGATTTGTTTAACAAATACGGCAGGTTCAGTGCAAGATGCATGTGGTAACCTGGCAACCCCTGCTTGTTTTAGCTTTGTTGTGTCAGGTGTTACATCTAATATTTCAACTGTTGATGCTAATTGTGGTCCAAATGGAAGTGCTACAGTTACTCCCTATGGCGGCTCAGGAAGCTATACTTATCAATGGAGCACCACTCCTGTTCAAACAACTGCTACCGCATCAGGCTTAAACGCAGGCACTTATTATGTTACCGTTTCTGATGGCGCGTGTTCTACTATTGACACAGCTACTATAATTGATGTTGGTGGTCCTATATTGTCAATAAGCGGCACGCCTGATTATTGTAATCAAGGAAATGGAACTGCATCTGTAACTGCATCCGGCGGATCAGGTACTTACACTTACTTATGGAGTAATTCAGAAACAACTGCCACAATTACCGGATTAACAAACGGCACATATTCTGTTACAGTAAACGATGGCGGGCTTTGCCCAAGCGTTATTTCATATAACGTGGGTAACATTGCCGGTCCATCTTTAGCTCTTGTAAGTTCAATTCCCGAAAATTATGGAATGAGTAATGGAACAGCAACCGTAAATGCTACAGGTGGAACACCTCCAATAAATATAACATGGCTTACAAGTCCAACACAAACAGGACCTACAGCAAATGGCTTGTCGTCAGGAAACTACACGGTGGTTGCCACAGATGCCAGTGGCTGTACAGATACCCTTGTAGTTTATATTGGTTTGTCAACCAGCACATATATTACAGTTTCTTCCACACCCGAACATTGCGGACTGGCAGACGGCACAGCAACGGTGGTAGTACATAACCCCGTTGGCGGATATTCCGTGTCTTGGAATACAATACCTCCGCAAAATACCGAAACAATTACCGGTTTATCTCAAGGTGCATATACAGTATCAGTAACAGACTCTATAAATACTTATACCAATGTGGCACATGTTTCTCTTGCTCCCGGTCCAAATGCAGGGTTTTCTGTAAACCCAAATCCTTCTACAATCGGAGATGGCCCTATTCATTTTATAAATTCAACAACAGGCGGAACTTCATGTATCTGGGATTTTGGGGATGGAACAACTTCATTTGAACAACATCCAATGCATACCTATAATAATATTGGGGAATATGTTGTAACAATGATAGCGTCTAATAATTTTGGTTGTAAAGACTCAGCAAGTGTTACAGTTATAATAAACGATATTTTCACATTCTATATACCAAATGCATTTTCACCAAATGGTGATGGCCACAATGACTTTTTTATGCCATCCGGATTATCTGTCAATCCTGATTTTTACGAAATGCGTATATATGACAGATGGGGGAAATTAATATTTAATTCTACACGATATAATGTGCCCTGGGATGGAAGTGTAAACGGAATAATAAAGAAAGGAAATCTTCAGGATACATATACATACATCATTACAATCAAAGATGCTTCACAAATTATTCATGAGTATCGGGGAAGGGTTACGGTGCTATATTAAGATAGCATATGGTATGTGTGATATTTTCTAGCAAAGTTAGAATCGAATATTTTATTTGATGCAAGTGATATCTTTTCATTTGAAATAACTTTATATTAGATAATTAATATGAGAGCAAAATATTTATTAGTATTATCATCATGCATAATATTTTTAATATTATCAGGTTGTGCAAAAGAAAAGAAATCGCTTGATGCAGCCTTAAAAATGCAAAAATTTGTAATAGATATCTCTAACTATGCACATAACATTGATTCCGATTTCATTATCATTCCCCAAAACGGTATTGAACTGGCTTTCAATAATGCAGATGCAACAAATGGGATTAACAATAATTATTTATCCGCAATAGATGGCTTTGGTGTAGAGGAGCTTTTTTATTTTGGCAAGTATTCTCCCGATGATTACAGACTTAAAATGCTGAGAGAATTAGTGGCATATAAAAAAATACTGGTTTCTGAATTCACCAGCTCAAGTGGATTTGAATCAGACGCTTTACTTAAAAATTATAATGAAGGTTTTATTTGCTTTGTAAGAAATGCAGACAATTACTATTATACGCAAATACCGTCTTTTGTACCAAACGAAAATACCAATGACATTATAAACCTTGAACAGGCTCAAAATTTCCTTTATATAATCAACAGCGATAATTATGCTTCGAAACAAAGTTTTTTAAATGCAGTAAGTTCAACAAACTTTGATGTGATACTAATGGATTTATTTTATAATGAAGAGCAATTTTCGGCCGATGACATTAATATGCTTAAATCAAAAGCTAATGGAGCAAAGCGTTTGGTTATTGCATATATGAATATCGGTTCAGCCGAAAATTTTCGTTATTATTGGCAAAGCAGCTGGAAACTGCACAAGCCCAAATGGATAAAAAGAAAATACAAGGGATATGACGATGAATACTGGGTGGAATTTTGGAATAGCGAATGGCAGGAAATTATTTTCGGTAATAACAACTCTTATCTGTATAAAATCATTAGATCCGGATTTGATGGTGCCTATTTGGATAATGTAGAAGCTTACTATTCTTTGTTTTATAGAAATTAATTTGCTACGCTCTTTTTGTCAAGCATTCCAGGGCATTTTGAACCTCTTCCGTGTTAGATTTCGGTGATAAAACAGCTCTTTCATCAATATTCCAGAATTTCACAAAATCATTTTTCAAATCCGGTCTAACAACCACTATCAATGGTTTTTCTTTAAGCCTTATTTCCTTTAAAACTCCATACCAGCCCAAACCATAGGTTTCGAGCCAGCCGCTTTCATCTAAAAATATTATTTCAACTTCGTCAATGTTGTTTTTAATATGTAAATCGCCTGCACGGAATGCTCCACGGGAGAAATTGTATTTGCCTATTGAAAGCATTGAATCTTCAATGTTTTGACCCACAAGTGCAATTTCGTTTTCACCGGGAAATAATGATATAAAATACCCTACATGTTCATCATTTGAAAACAAATACTGCATTAATATTCCTGCCGATTTAATATTTTTTTTATCCAGTTCGGGTATAACAATATTTTTGAGCAACATACTTTTTCCACTACCCTTTTCGCCGGAAATTATAACTGCAGGCAATGGTTTTAGCTGCCTGAAATGCATGGAATCTACCCATACGTTTATTGTACTGACAAACAAAGACAAACTTTCTTTTGGAGATTTTAAAATCATTTTAGCAGGGGGCAAAATTGAAATTACCATAGGTAAAGTTTCAAAACAAGTTTCCAAAACACTAAGGAAACTTTTATTGCGTAAATTAAAAGCCTTTGCCAGTTTTTCATTCCTTAGTTCATAACTCAGAGCAGAAAGAACCAATACAAACAAAATGGCTCTCAAATTCATACGCAAACCTATAAACAAGCCTTCTTTTATTGTAGGTCCCAGCATCAATGATGATAATACCGTTATTAACAGGAAAATAACCCAAAAGCCAACTTTCGCAAGTCTGCGGTAAGATTTTCTATATCTAATAATCAATAATGAAATACAGGCCAACCATGCAAATATGCCAATTTCTAATGGGAAATGCGATAGTACCATCAGCATTGAAACTACTATAACAAAAAGCAAAAACAACCAATAAAGCGATCTTGGCTGATTATCGATGTTTTGATTTTTAACCTGTTTAACTTTTTGTATTTCTTTTTTAGGAAGGTTCAAAGTTGAATTTGAATCGGGTTTTTTCATACCCGTGCCAATAATTGCAGCAACGGTTCCTGCTATAAAATAGATAGAGCCAAATGCAGCAATTAACCCCCATCCCGTTATGAACATCCAGCCGGTTTCTTTTTGAGCGTATTTTACCAAACTTGTACCAAGTGCAACAACATCGTTTCCGTAATAAAGCCAATAGCCTAAAATAAGATGGGCAAAATTCCATGTTATTGATACAGCGCCGCCTAAAATGAACACAATCCTGCGAGTGCCACCTAAAGATATAACCAACTCCATCAAAATTCCTTGTATGGTAATAGCCACCATAGGTCCAAGCAAAACAGCACTGGGACTAAGCGTTTTCATGGCGGCAGTAAGCAAACCTGCACGCCAATAAATGCCCTTTAATTTAAATCTATACCCAACTGCCGTCATAATTACAACAGCAATAGAAGCCAAAATTGTTCCACGCATCGGAACTTTTAAGTTGTGCAAAAAGCTGCCTATAATAATCTCGGATGAAGCCCACAAGCAGGCAAGTGCCGCAGAATAAATCCATTTTTGTTGTTTATTTGTCGTCATGTATTAATTTGCATATAGGCAAAAATAAAAAAACTGCCTTAATAAGGCAGTTTTTTATAAATATAAAATGCTCTAATTATTTTTTTACGGCATCAACTACTGCCTTAAAAGCCTCAGGATTATGCAAAGCCAAATCGGCCAAGGTTTTACGGCTGAGTTGAATTTCGGATTTATTAAGCAATCCTATAAATTGGGAGTATGACAGACCAAGAGGTCTTACACCTGCATTAATACGCTGAATCCATAAAGCCCTGAAACTTCTTTTCTTGGCTCTGCGATCACGAAAAGCATATTGTTGACCTTTTTCCCAACGATTTTTAGCTACTGTCCAAACATTTTTATTACGGCCCCAGTAGCCTCTGGTTCTTTTTAAGATTTTTTTTCTGCGTGCTCGCGACGCGACATGATTAACTGAACGTGGCATTTTTTCTCCTTTCTTTTGTTGCTTCAGCGTTCCTGTTCAATAAGGAATCTTTCATGCTGAAAGCAAGATTAAACCATTTGTTTTACTTTACAAGCATTGCTTTTACAGAAGTTACATCTGATTTGTCAACTATAGCAAAATACGTAAGATTACGTTTGCGTTTAGTTGATTTTTTTGTCAAAATGTGACTTTTAAAAGCATGCTTTCTCTTGATCTTACCGGTACCTGTAAACGAAAAGCGTTTTTTGGCAGCGGATTTTGTTTTCATCTTAGGCATGATAGTATATATTATTTAGTTTGGAATTCTTATTTTTTTGGAGCGATTATCATTATCATTCTCTTTCCTTCAAGCTTTGGTAATGCCTCAACTTTACCATATTCAGCCAACTCATTGGCAAACCTAAGCAAAATTATTTCTCCCTTTTCTTTATATATAATTGAACGTCCTCTAAAGAAAACGTCAACTTTTACTTTTGCGCCCTCCTGAAGAAAGTTAATGGCATGTTTAAGCTTAAAATTAAAATCATGGTCATCGGTATTAGGACTCAATCTTAATTCCTTAACCACAATCTTTGTAGAATGAGCTTTTTGTTCCTTCAACTTCTTCTTTTTATCATAAAGAAACTTACGATAATCTATTATTTTACAAACAGGCGGATTAGCAGTTGGGGAAATTTCAACCAAATCAAGCCCTTGTTCTTCGGCAATAGCCAATGCCTCGCGAAGTGATACAATACCCGATTCAATATTTTCTCCAACTAAACGTACCATAGGGGCTTTAATAAACTGATTAATTTTATACGGCTCTTCCTTTTCAGGAAGTTTTCTACGTATTGGGCCTTTGTTTGGAAAGTTTGTTGCTATGACTTTATCTCCTATATTAATTAAGTTCTTTTTTTATTTCGCTATTGATGAAATTTATAAATTCATCTGTGGTTTGCTGCCCTAAATCACCATCTCCCTGTTTACGCACCGACACCAAACCTTCGTTTTCTTCTTTTTCGCCAACAATAAGCATATAAGGAATACGCTTTAATTCTGCTTCTCTGATTTTCTTTCCGATTTTTTCCGACCTGTTATCCATTAAACAACGTATCTCAGATTGATCGAGCAAATTTACAATTTTTTTTGCATATTCTTCATATTTATCGCTGATAGGCAATACTATAACCTGATCGGGGGTCAGCCACAAAGGAAGTTTTCCTGCACTATGTTCCAATAAAACGGCAACAAAACGCTCCATGGAGCCAAATGGTGCTCTATGAATCATTACCGGACGATAGCGCTGATTGTCAGAACCAATATATTCCAAGTCGAAACGTTCAGGTAAGTTATAATCAACCTGAATTGTACCCAACTGCCACTTGCGACCTAAAGCATCGCGAACCATAAAATCAAGTTTAGGACCATAAAAAGCCGCTTCCCCAATTTCTATTACTGTTTCCATCCCGCGCTCTTTAGTAGCTTCAACAATAGCCGCTTCGGCTTTTTCCCAGTTTTCGTCGGAGCCAATATATTTTTCCTTGTTATTCGGGTCTCTTAATGAAATTTGAGCAGTGTAATCAGAAAATCCAAGCGTTTTGAAAATATAAAGAACAATTTCTATAACACCGATAAACTCATCTTTCAATTGATCCGGCCTGCAAAATATATGTGCGTCGTCCTGAGTAAAACTACGTACACGAGTCAAACCATGCAATTCCCCGCTCTGCTCATAACGATATACTGTTCCAAACTCGGCATACTTAATAGGTAAGTCTTTATAGCTGCGGGGCTTTTGAGAATATATCTCGCAATGATGAGGGCAGTTCATTGGCTTCAGCATAAACTCTTCACCCTCAATAGGTGTATTGATAGGCTGGAATGAATCCTTTCCGTATTTTTGAAAGTGACCTGAGGTTTTATATAACTCTACATTTCCAATATGGGGAGTTATAACCTGCTGATAACCATATTCTTTTTGTTTCTTCTTTAAAAACTGCTCAAGCCTTTCCCGCAAAGCAGCGCCTTTAGGAAGCCATATCGGCAAACCTGAGCCAACCCTTTGGCTGAACATGAATATTTCAAGTTCTTTTCCCAACTTGCGATGATCACGTTTTTTGGCTTCTTCAAGTTTTACCAAATACTCATCTAATTCTTTTTGCTTGGGAAAGGTAATTCCGTATATACGGGTCATCATAGGACGCTTTTCATTACCACGCCAATATGCTCCCGCTATAGAAAGCAACTTAACCGCTTTAATTTTTGAAGTATCTGCTAAATGAGGTCCTCTGCATAAATCGGTAAAAGTACCGCTTTCGTAAAAAGTAATTGAGCCGTCCTCAAGTTCATTTATCAGTTCCAGTTTGTACTGGTCTTCTTTTTTTGTAAAAAAGTTAATGGCTTCTGACTTGGAAACTTCTCGCCGGACAAGAGCTTGGTCCTGCTTTGCCAGTTCAAGCATTCTTTTTTCAATTACTTCTAAATCGTCTTCCGAAATGGTTTTGGAGCCAAAATCCATGTCGTAATAAAAGCCGTTTTCTATATCGGGTCCAATACCAAATTTTGTGCCCGGAAACAATTGTTCAATTGCCTCTGCCATAAGATGAGCCGAGCTATGCCAAAAAGTAGCCTTGCCCTCAGGATCATCCCATGTTAATAACTTTAAAGTGGAATCAGAATTTATAACCCGATTCAAATCCCATACCTCATCGTTTACTTTTGCCGAAAGCACATTACGAGCCAAGCCCTCGCTGATGCTACGGGCAATGTCTAAACTGCTAACTGCATTTTCGTATTCACGAATACTGCCATCGGGTAAGGTAATGCGAATCATCGTTTCGTTTTTTCTAAAAAAGAGGTGCAAAAGTACAAATAATCATTGAATTGACAAAATATATCTAATTGGATTTTTTATCATTTATTAAAACACAATTATACCCCCTACATCAAGTGCCTCTCCCCTGCCAAGAAAAATAATGTTTTTGTTCTGTCTTTGGCAAATTTCTGACAACAATCCGGCATAATAACTTCTTTCACTTCCAGTGAAATAAACAGTATTTTCGTATTGACCTGCTGTGCCACCTATAAACCCGTTTGTAACTCCCGACAAAATAATATTGTGAGGTTTTACAAAATGTATTTTCATATTTTTTTCTAAAATCGCTTTTTCTATACCTCTGTCTGAAGTTACAAACTCGCTGCCAATACGAATAAGATTACAGGCAATATAGCCTTGCTTTACAAATATTATGTTTTTTGTTTCAATATTCTGCAAAACCACCTCGTCGGTATGCTTACTCACTATTGCAATTTCATCATCGCAATAATAATTATAATGGGCTGTAGCAGGGTAACTAAATCCGACACTTTTATTTCCGTAAATAAAAGATGTTTTTTTCTTTTCAAACTCTTTGATGATATAATCGGGCGTGTTAGGTGCAATAATCCATTTACCTGCAGCTTTTGAAATAAAAATATCCGGATGCCCGCTTATGGCAGGATAAACCATACCTTTGGCATCAAATAAAATTATTTCGCCATAATCTGAAAGATTTTCCGCAATATTTTCAGCCCTGTAGTCAAGAATAAAATGCATAAAAATCTCCCCGTTTTAATGAATTATCAATCCGAAAACTCAAATTAATCCCTTTTTGTTTAAATATTTCAATATTACATTTATTTGGCCCAATTGCAGAATTAATGTCGGACTGATTTATAAAAAAACCTTTAATCAACTTATCGTTTTTTAATTCTTTCTCAAATTTTCTCTGCCACACCTTTGCCTGAACATGTTGTCTGAAAGCGGGAATCCATGGACCGGCTATCAGGGTGCCGTTGTCAATAAATTCCGAAGGATGTAATCCGATTTTATAAACTTTAACATTTGACTCAAGAAACAACTCAAGTATGTCGACCGACCGCTCTATAGCATCGTCAACAGATAATGGGATATATTCTTTTTTGTTATACAAGTGTTCAAGGTCGGTATTGGCAAAAACAAGCAGGGGATAAATTCTTGCACCATGTGCCCCAATTCGTATTATTTCTTTTGCAGTAAACAAATCTTTTTCATAGGTGCTATGGGGCAACCCTATCATCATTTGCATTCCAAGGCTTATATTATTGGCAATAATTTTTTCTGCAGCCTCATATACAACAGAAGATTCATATCCTCTGCCGCAATGCATTAAAACATCGTCGTCAAGAGACTGAACGCCAAGTTCTATAATGCTGACACCGTATTGTTTAAGCATAACAATATTGTCTTCCGAAATTGCATCGGGTCTGGTACTTATTCTGATATTATTGATGCTTTTGTCTTTTAAATACGGCTGTGCTATTTCAACATAGGCAATTTGAGTTTCCAAAGAAAGTGAGGTAAAAGAGCCGCCAAAAAATGCCAGTTCAGCATAAATCCCTTTCCCTTTTATTGTGGAAAGATATTTTTCAATTTTATTTTTTACCTCCTCCGCATCCGGTATTACATACTGGCCACTGATGTGTTTTTGGTTGCAGTAAACACATTTGTTCGGGCAGCCAAGCTCAGGTAAAAATATTGGAATTATGGAGTGTGATTTCATCGACTATAATCTATGCAAATTTGATTATAAGTTTTTTTAAAGACATATTAAATCTGATTGAATATTAATTAACTATCAATAATACCCTTCTCTCTTTCTTATTATCCACTCCAGACTTGTAAATGCCAAGATTAAAAATAAAATCCATTTCCAATCAAGCAGGTCAATATACTTATTTTCTCGGTAGTATGTTGACTGAATCAGGTTGTTTTTGTGCAGATATTCGTTAATGTTATTTAGGTTTTCGGGCTTCACCATAATACCCCCGGTTTGCTGCGCAATCAGGCCAAGCATATTATAGTCGGCCCTTAAATCAGCAAGTTCGGGATTAAAATTATCCACCGTTATTCTTCCGCTTTGAGAATATGGATACAGCTTGCTTTTAACTGTTGCAGAAAACGAATATTCTCCCGGGCGTAATCTGCCACAATTAAGCGAATATCCGGAGCCATCGGGCATAAATGTATATGAATAATTTTTACCTGAAGCATCACGTAAGTTAAGTTCCACCGGCTCACTGTTAATCAATTCGAAATTCTGATTATATAATTCTGCATAAAACCTAACCGGCTCCGTTTCAGAATGAGTTGTTTCATGAATTACGCGAAAACGGCTTCTATCGCTATTTTGCGATAAAAACTGCGCTATTCTCGACATAAATGAGTCAAATAATGCATGCGACTTATTCCTTTGAAAGTCAAAAATTTTCCAGCGCCAGATTCCTTCGCCAAAAAGCAATGCCCATCGCTGTCCCTGAACCTGCGAAATACAAAGCAATGGCTGTGAAGTAACAACGCTGCCAACCCGCTGATAAATCAAAACTTCGGTGCCGGCCATTATGGAATAATCGCCAAATGCAGCCGAAACAGGAGGAAGTGTCTTAATGAAATCTGCCTCATGTCGGGGAACAGAAAACAAAGAAAAATTCTCATTAATGGTACCCAACACATCATTACTCGAATTGCTTCTTACGCGTACAGTGGCACCGGCATTTAAAGAATTAAATGCCGCATAATTGGTATTTGCTCCGGTAATAAGCCATACAGGAATTTTTGCCGATTTTGCCTTGTCAAAAATTATGTTGCTTCTTGTAGTATTAGACGGAATCTGGTGAAGTATCAACAAGTCATAATCGTTTATATCTCCAACATTTGCCTCGCCCGTAATAACCTTTACGGAATAATTTAAATTTGTTTCCAGTGTTGAGCGAAGCGCTCTGATATCGGGGTGAGGCGAAGAAGCAACAATAAGTACCTTTTTTTCATCTTCAACAACATCGAAATAAAAAACACGGGTGTTGTTTGCCGTATTTTTTTCGTCTTTTAGTGCCGAAACCGAAACTACAACTTTATTTAAACCTTTTTTTTCTGCAAAGCCCCTGATGTTAAAAACCCTTGAAAAAATATTTTCGTTAATTGCCGTTTTTGAATTGAAAATTTCCTTTTCGTTATGCCAAACCTTTATGTTTATATTTTGTCCGGCTGCCTGCAAAGCCGATATTGAAAATTCTATCGGAAAAAAGTTGTTGTAAACTACCTTTCTGTTGCCATTTAATGAGGTAATGGCAACGTCCAGCAACGTTGTGGTGTCGCCAACGGCAACAGTAAAAACAGGGAATTGTATTTTTTCGGCACTATACAAGGGATTAACTCCCGAGTTGTTAATCCCGTCGCTTATAAGTACCAATCCCGCAACATTTTTATTTATGTATCGGTTTCTGATTTCATCAAAAGCATTGCCTATGTCGGTTATATTCCCATTGTATTCATTAACCGGTCCGACATAAAGCGAATCGCTAAAATGATATTGAACAATTTCGAGTTCTTTGTTGGTTTTATCAAGCCATTTGTTTAAATATTCCGATAACTCATTTCGTACAAAGTCGGAATCGGAACTACTAATCATTGACTTAGAGTTGTCGGTTGCAACAATCAAAACCGGATTGTTTGTTACCTTAACATTCAGTCTTATGAGAGGCTCTGTCAAAAAAAACGCAAGCAGCGTAACTACAACAAATCGTAAACCAAATAAAAGGAGTCTGATTTCACGGCGCCATTTTTTTGATTTTTTCCCCGTATATAATACTGAGGCATATACCGCGCCCAATACTATACAAAAGAAAATCAGCCAAAACGGATATCCTGAAATCAGACCCATAATAAATTATTGCTGCATAGCTCCGCACACGCTAATAACCTGACCCGAAATATAATCGGACAACGAAGAGCCTAAAAATACTGCAGCATTAGCTACATCTTGCGGAGTGCCGGCTCTTTTTAGAGGAATCTCATTTATCCATTTATTTCTTACTTCTTCAGGTAATTTAGCAGTCATTTCGGTTTCAATAAAACCGGGTGCAATGGCATTGCAGCGAATATTTCTGGAACCAAGTTCCTGAGCAATACTCTTTGTGAATCCTATTATACCGGATTTGGAAGCAGCATAATTGCTCTGTCCTGCATTGCCTTCGATGCCAACAACTGAACTCATGTTGATAATATACCCAAAACGTTGCTTAAGCATTACTTTTTGAATAGCCTTGGTCATATTGAAAACAGACTTTAGATTGACTGATAAAACCAGGTCCCAATCTTGCTCAGTCATTCTCATAAGCAGATTATCTCTTGTTATTCCTGCATTGTTTACAAGTATATCTACAACAGGAAACTCTTCTGTTACAGCAGCAACTAATTTTTCGCAATCTTCAAATACAGCAGCATTGCTTGCATAAGCTTTGGCTTTAACTCCAAGTTTTTTCAACTCTTCAACAAACTGCAATGTTTCGTCGGTTACATTCAAGTCAGTTATAATTACATTTGCGCCGTGCTCGGCATAAGTCTGTGCAATAGCTTTGCCAATTCCTCTGGCTGCACCTGTAATAATGGCTGTTTTACCTTCCAATAATTTCATGATTCTTATTTTAGATTTTATTTTGAAGATGCAAAAATACAATTAAATGTGATAATAAACCAATGTGTTAAAATTCAGCTTATTAGTTAAAATCACACAAGCCAAACTAAATATTTATATAAGTTCCCTTGCTGCAAGTTGTTATTTTGAGAGCAATATCAAAAAAAGTCCGAAGTTTTTTGCTTCGGACTTAAATAATTATATGCTATAGTATTTACAACTTAAATAAAGGTAACATACCTCCCACAGTACACCATATACCAAACAGCAAAGGAATACCTACGGCTGTCCATGCAATGGCTAATTTAATGGGGCTACGTGCTATACCAATGGTACCAAAATCCTCTGTACTTACATTTCCGTCTTTTTGTGTGGTAAGATGAAGCTTTTCCATCTCCTCTTTACTCATATTATGTTTAGGATTAACAGGGCGAACAAGCAAATTACTAATCATACCAAGTACAAGTAGCCCTGCAAGAATGTAAAAAGTGGTATTGTAAACCTGATGTACAGGGATATTGCGGTTGATCTGATATTCACGAATGTAGTTCACCAATACGGGGCCAAGGATTCCGGCAGTGGACCATGCGGTTAACAAACGACCATGAATAGCTCCAACCATTTGGGTTCCAAACATATCGGCCAAATATGCGGGTATGGTGGCAAAACCACCGCCATACATGGAAACTATAATACAAAATGCAATAACAAATAATGCCAATGATCCGGCGGCTCCAAGATGAGGGGCTGAAGCATAAAGCGCAATTCCCAACATAAAAAAGATTGAATAAGTGGTTTTGCGCCCCAAATAATCGGATAGGGATGCCCAGATGAAGCGACCTGCGATATTAAAGAGCGAAAGTAATCCCGTGAAACCGGCCGCTATAGCAGCTACCTTATGTGCCTGTTCCATGCTAAGATCTTTAAGACTAAGGTCCAAGCCTAACAGTTTACCTCCAAATACTTCTTGCAGCAAAGGAGAAGCCATGCCAATTACGCCAATACCTGCTGACACATTAAGACATAGCACTGCCCACAATAACCAGAACTGTTTGGTTTTCCATGCCACATTCACATGAACATGATGCTTGGATATCATGCCGTTATCTTTGTTTTTTACAGGCGGTTTCCAGCCTTTAGGTGTCCAGCCGGTAGGAGGAATACGGTACAGGAATGCTCCTGCCAGCATATAAACAAAATATATGGCAGCCAGAGTAAGAAAGGTTTCCCATACTCCAACGCTTGTGCTGGTGGAATAAAAATTCATCAGTCTTTCGGCCAAGGGAGCTCCAATCATTGCTCCGCCACCAAAGCCCATAATAGCCATCCCTGTTGCCATACCTCGTCTATCGGGGAACCATTTCACCAAAGTGGAGACCGGTGAAATATAACCAAGTCCAAGCCCGATTCCGCCAATAACTCCTGACCCTAACCAAAGCATCCAAATTTGGTGGACATATACTCCTAGTGCCGAGATGAGCAAACCGCCGCACCAGCACAGAGCAGAAACAAAACCAACTTTTCGTGGACCAACTTTTTCTAACCAGCCACCCCAAATGGCTGCCGATAATCCCAGAAATACAAAAAATAAAGTGTACATCCATCCCAGCATGGAAATAGGCCAATCATAAGAACTGCTGAATACTTTTTCAATAAAACTCATATTCTCTGGTGCAGTTACCGCCTCTGTAATACCAATGGATTTGGAAAGTGGTAGCCAAAAAACCGAGAAACCATAAGCCATTCCAATACATAGGTGAATGGCAAGAGCTGCCGGCGGCACCAGCCAACGATTAAATCCGGGTCCTGCTACGGTGCGTTCCTTGTCTAGAAAGCGAAAATTAAGCATAGTGTGAGTGTTTGGGTTGCACAAATTGATAATTATCTGGTTTTTGTGGAATTTATAGAGTTGTTGTTATGTTGGATTTTTGTGCAAATTAAATCAAAATATACAATTCAAGCTAATAAAATTACTCAAGAAGTTAAAAAAACACAAAACTTGAAAAATATTTTGCAATATATGTTTTGTTACATAATCAAGGCTACTTATGAAAAAGTTAATTTTTGTTATATTTTAAATCATTGTTGTTCGAATAAATTCTCAATATAAATTTTTTATTCTTTTTTGCCCTCGAGCCGGGCGGGGTTTACTTTTCTTTTTCATTGCCAAAAGAAAAGCTAGTCGCTTGAGAATTTTTCGGAGAAAACGAACACACACCTGCCACAGACGGAAATAACTCGCTGTAAGAAATATCTGATTAAATTATCCAGCTCAGACAGATTTCCGTCATTTTGGCCGCCTTCGGCTCCCAACGCTGCCTGTCCGTTTTCTTTAATCCGAAAAATTCTATGCGACATCCCGAGGCAGGGAGTGTTTGGGTAAATTTAGTTTTAGAGTAGCATTGCGGCGGGGGTTTACTTTTTTCTAAGGCGGGAACAAGGAATACATTGCCGCCTTTCTTTTGAATTTGGTGCAAATGCACAATCTCCGGCAAATTGAAATATTTTTTATCGGACAATAGTGATTTTAAATATGTAGGTTTGCGAAAAATAAATAATCCATTATTTCATTTGGTTTTGTAAAATTTGTATCTTTGCAAACTCAAATCGGGGCGTAGCGCAGTTGGCTAGCGTACTTGCATGGGGTGCAAGTGGTCGTCCGTTCGAGTCGGACCGCTCCGACAAGCAGATTGTATAAAAAGCAATCTGCTTTTTTTGTCTGATGAATTGCAAAAATTTATTTCTGTTTAGTACAATAATTAACCTTATTTTTTGTTAATTTGCACAAAAGCTAATTTATCAATTAATTAATTCAAAATGAAGTATTTTATTCTGCTTATAATGCTTTTTGCGGCACTAAATGCAAATGCCCAAAAATATACCATTAGCGGTCATGTAAAAGACTCTGCAACAGGAGAATCTCTAATTGGGGCCAGTGTGTATTTAAAGGAAATAATGAAAGGCGGGACCACTAATACTTATGGTTTTTATTCTATTACAGCCGACGCAGGTAAATATAATCTTGTTAGTTCTTTTATGGGCTATAAAGTGTTCAACAAAGAAATTAATCTGAATAAAAACCTAATATTGGATATTGAGTTATCATCCAGCATAATAACAGCCAAAGAAGTTGTTATAACAGGAAACAAACCTGATGAAAATTTACAGAATACCAATATGGGAACATTTGATATGCCCATTGAAAAAATTAAATCCATCCCTGTTTTGTTTGGCGAGGTTGATGTTTTGAAAACAATATCATTAACTCCCGGTGTTCAATCGGGCGGCGAGGGGAATAATGCGTTTTATGTAAGAGGTGGAGGTCCTGACCAAAATTTGGTTTTACTTGACGAAGCCGTTGTTTATAATGCAAGTCATTTATTTGGGTTTTTCAGTGTTTTCAACGCAGATGCCTTACAACATATTGAATTAACAAAATCGGGAATGTCGGCAAACTATGGTGGCAGATTAGCTTCTGTGCTGGATATAAGCATGAAAAACGGCAATATGAAAAAATATCAGGTCGATGGCGGCTTAGGCTTGATTTCTTCAAGAATAACAGCACAAGGCCCCATTAAAAAAGACACATGTTCTTTTATTATAAGCGCCCGCCGTACCTATGCCGATTTAATGATACGGCCTTTTATTAGAAAAACCAGCGATTTTAAAAATACCGGCTACTACTTTTATGATATTAATGGTAAAGTAAATTATCGTATTAGCCCTAAAGACCGAATTTTTGCCAGCGCTTATTTCGGAAGGGATTTTTTTAATATGGATGTAAAGAAAGATAATTTAAAAATGAAAATGTATTGGGGCAACGGCACTGTTACTGCAAGGTGGAATCACTTGTTCAGCCAGAAACTTTTCTCTAATGCATCTTTTATATTTAGTGATTACAGATTTGAGTTTGGTACCACCATGGAAATGTATGACATTAGCCTTTTATCCGGTATTAATGACTACAACGCCAAACTTGATTTCACATACATACCGGCATCGAATCACTTATTGAAATTCGGAACCAATTATACATATCATATTTTCACACCCAATAATGCTTCAGCCCGTTCAGGCGATGTTGATTTACTGGTAGGTGAGGCCGTAAAATTATACTCACATGAATCTGCTGCATATATTAATGATGAATTTAGCATTGGTAATAAGGTGAAAATAAATGCAGGGCTTAGAGGAAGTTTCTTTGCCCATGTCGGTCCTTTCGACAGATATGTAAAAGACTCAACAACAAACCGCGTAACTGATACCATAAGCTATGCAAAAGGAGTGCTTGTGAAACCTTACTGGCATCTTGAACCTCGCCTTAGTGCTCGACTTACATTAAGTCCCAAAAGTTCATTAAAGGCGTCTTTTACTCAAAACTATCAATATATTCATTTGGCATCACCAACAACTGTAAGTTTACCTACTGACATTTGGTTCCCCAGTACCGAATTAGTTAAACCTCAGTTTGGAACTCAGTATTCCCTGGGCTATTATAGAAATTTTGATAATAATATGATAGAAACCAGTGTTGAGGTTTATTACAAGGATATGAAAAACCAGATTGAATATGCCGAAGGCGCCCTTATTGAAGATAATGTTAACAATAACACCGATAATAATTTTGTTTTTGGCAATGGTACAGCGTATGGCATTGAGTTTTTTATAAATAAAAAATTCGGAACCACAACAGGCTGGATAGGTTATACTTTGGCACGCAGTATCAGACAGTTCGACGATATAAATAACGGTGATGTTTTTCCGGCAAAATACGACAGACGACATGATATATCTATTGTTGTAACACAGCAGCTGAACGAAAAACTAACTCTTTCGGGCGTTTGGGTTTATGCAACAGGCAATTGTTCTACCATGCCTGTTTCCAGATATATAATTGGCGGAAATGTGGTAAGCGAATATGGCCCCCGTAACGGTTTCCGTATGCCTGCATATCACAGGGCCGACATTAGTTTAACATGGTATCCGAAAAGCAAAAAGAAAAAAAGAAAAATCGAAGAGAGCTGGAATTTTTCTATTTATAATTTGTATAATCGCAAGAATCCATATTTTATTTACTTCGATGTGGAAGGAGATATTCTATCCGGAAACGCGTCAGTGTCAGCTAAACAAGTTTCCATTTTTTCTATTTTACCATCTATAACATGGAATTTTAAATTTTAAGTTATGAAAAAGTTTTTAATCATTATAGTTTCAATTATTCTCTTTAATTCTTGCGAAAAAGAATTGGATATTCATCTACCTAAACCTGATGTTAAATTGGTTGTTGAAGGCTGGATTGAAAATGGCGAATATCCGATAGTGATTATTAGTCGCAACAGCAGCTATTTTGCACCTATTGACACCAATTTTCTGATGGATTCTCTTTTTATTACAAATGCACTTGTTGTTGTTTCTGACGGGTTTATAAATGACACCCTGAAACCAACTATTGATATTGGAGCATTTCAAAACGGGGCCTGGCCAATAATTTTTTATAAAGGTTCTAAGTTAATAGGTACTGTAAATACCAACTATACACTTTATATAGAAGCAGAAGGCGAGATTATTACAGGACAAACAACCATCCCGGATTTAGTATCTTTTGACTCACTTTGGTGGAAGCCCGAAATAGGGACAGGCGACACATTGGGTTTTATTCATGCCATGATATCCGATAATCCGGCAGAAAGAAATTATTATCGTTTATTTTCAAAACGTATTGGAAGGGATTATAATTTCATACCTATAACGGCTAGCGTTTATGATGATTTGTATTTCAATGGATTATCATTTGAATATGTGATGATGAGAGGAGAAATAAACTACGATGACGAAGACTTATATTTAGACCCCGAATTTGGAAAATACAAAAAAGGAGATACTGTTCTGGTTAAACTATCTTCAATAGATAAATCGCATTATGACTTTTGGAGAACAATTACCGAAGATGCCATGGCAGGTGGAAATCCTTTTACCAATCCCGTAACAATCAGGCATAACGTTAATGGGGCTCTTGGAGTATTTGGGGGCTACGGAAGCACAATAGACACTGTAATTATTCAATAAATAAGATATGACAAACTCAAGAGAGAAACGTAAATGTGTTATTATAGGCTCGGGTCCTGCAGGATATACAGCTGCAATTTACACTTCAAGAGCCGATCTTAAACCTTTGCTATATGAGGGGATGCAGCCTGGCGGACAATTAACAATAACAACCGAAGTTGAAAACTTTCCAGGATACCCACAAGGAGTTACGGGCCCTGTTTTAATGGAAGATTTAAAACAGCAGGCCGAACGCTTTGGTACCGAAGTTCGCTTTGGATTTATCGATAAGGTTGATTTTTCTGTTAATCCATTTATTCTGACAGATGACAGCGGCAAAGAAATTGAAGCCGAAACCGTTATTATTGCTACAGGTGCATCTGCCCGCTGGTTAGGAATTCCCAGCGAACAGGAATATAATGGCTTTGGGGTTTCTGCCTGTGCCACCTGTGATGGTTTTTTCTATAAAGGAAAAACGGTTGCCGTTATAGGTGGTGGCGACACCGCAGCAGAAGAAGCAGCATATCTGGCCAATTTGGCATCAAAAGTATATCTTATCCATCGCCGCGATGAACTTAGAGCATCCAAGGCTATGCAACAAAAAGTCTTTAAAACTCCCAATATTGAAATGGTGTGGAACTCCATTCCCAAAGAAATAATCGGAGAAACAAAAGGATTTGCCAAAGCTGTTACGGGTATTATTGTAACTGATACCAAAAACGGCAATGAACGAAATATACCCGTTGACGGAGTTTTTATTGCAATCGGGCATAAACCAAATACAGATATTTTTGCCGGCCAGATCGAATTGCTCGAAAATGGTTATATAAAAACAAAACCGGGAACAACCCAAACAAATATTCCTGGAGTTTTTGCCGCGGGCGATGTTCAGGATGTAACTTATCGGCAGGCTATTACAGCAGCAGGGTCAGGATGTATGGCTGCAATAGAAGCTGAGAGATTTTTGAGCATGAAAGAATAAACATTGCTTAATTGTTTTATTTTTGGCGTTAATAATTTCAATTTCAAACAAATTGAGCAAATTTATGTTTGCTTGAAAATGTTTTTTTGTTTTAAATAAAATACCATATATAAAAAAACCACTTTCTTATTAAGAAAGTGGTTTACAGTAACTTATTTATTCAGAACTTAGGCCTGTTTTACAGTAACAACAGACTTGTCATCTTTAGTTTTACGAAATTCAACAATACCGTCGGTTAAGGCAAAAAGTGTATGATCTTTACCAATACCTACATTATTGCCGGGATGATGCTTAGTTCCGCGTTGACGTACAATAATATTACCGGCTTTAGCAATCTGTCCGCCATAGATTTTTACTCCAAGTCGCTTACTGTGGGATTCGCGACCGTTATCTGAACTTCCAACACCTTTTTTATGTGCCATATATAATATTTTTAAGAGTTAACAAACTGCAATTTTATTCGTCTTTCTTGGTTTTTTTTGGTGCAGCTTTCTTTGCTGTGGCCGGTTTTTTCTCGGTTACAGCTTTTTTTGTTGTTGCCTTTTTAGGTTCAGCTTTTTTTGTGGCGGTTTTTTTAGGAGCAGCTTTTTTTGTGCCTTCATCTTCTGCTTTGGGCTCAACTGGTTTTACCTTTTTTACCTTAACAGGAGCTTCAACAACTTTCTTTTTAACGGAAGGTGCATTTTCACCAGTTAGACTAACACCCTCTTTCATTATTGAAAGAATGTTCAAACGAGTCATATACTGACGATGACCATTCATTTTCTGATAGCCTTTGCGACGTTTTTTGTGAAAAACAAGTACTTTGTCGCTCTTCATGTGCTCAACTACTTCAGCCAATACACAAGCACCTTGAATGGTAGGCTTGCCTACTTCAATGTTTTTTTCATCATCAATCAATAATACATTTTTAAGTTCTATCTGGCTGCCCTCTTCGGCTTGCAGGCGATGAACATATACTTTTCCGGCCTTGCTTACCTTAAATTGCTGTCCGGTTATGTCTACAATTGCGTACATCGTAAGTGATTTCTTTTATTAATCAATACTTTTTCAAACGGGAGTGCAAAGATATAAACTTTTTTTAAATCAAAATATTAATTATCATAAATTATTTTATGATTCATGTTAAATTTAATTTTTTTTTGCCGGTAATTTCATTAAAACTAATTATTATATTTAATGTTTCAAATCTTGACCTTATGAAATCTTCTTTTAAAAACCTCAGTTTACTATTTTTGCTGCTCTTGTTCAATTCAGGTCTTCTTGTGGCACAATGCCCTGCCTCAAAATATGGCATAAATCCCGTTTGGCCGGTAAATTGGACTGAAACCGACAAACAAAACTGGTATTACGAAATGTCGTCGAGAGGACAAGGCTTTTTAAGCGACGGAGAAACATGGCGCTATTTGCAGGAAATTGCGGACAGTAACGAACTTGCCCTTTTAAAAAACGAAGTTTTATGGGCTAAAACCAACGGTGGAATAAATAAATATTTGTTTCAATTTAAAAATCCTATTCAGGTTGCCAACCACATGCCCCCAATCTGGTGTGGTAATCCGCTTACTGACACCAATACTACAAACTCGATGTTTGAGTTTATAACCGTGTTTCTTGATTCAATGCATCAAGTGCTCGATTATTTTGTTTTAGGAAATCAGGCAGACCTGTATTTCAAAAATAAACCTCAGGAAACAGACGCGTATTTCTCATTAGCGCGAAGAGTTGATAATTATATCACCCTGAATTATCCTGAAATAAAATTTGGCGTTGGCATTAGCGTCTATTGTCCGCAAAATCCGGATACATATTTCTGGGATAATGCTTTTGACATTGGCGATATAATTTCAGTTTCGTGGTGGCCGCTCAATAGTGTTTATATGACAGATTCCGTTGAAATAGAATCAATTGATGCAACGGTTTCTTCATTAATAAACAAAAGCAATGGCAAACCTATAGTTATTTCCGACTGCGGTGCTACTTCTGCAATAATTGATCCCCGCGGCGATCTGCAAACGGAATTTGTAAAAAATATTTTCTCAACCACTATGAATGTGCCTCAAATTGAAGCTGTAGGCTATTATTATCTTGCCGATTTCGATTCTTTATCAATCTACTATTATCAAAATCAGTTTTTAACGTATGCGCCAACATTTTATCAGAGTATAAAATCGCGCGGGCTTTTAGATTCTCTGGGAAATCCCAAAGAGGCCTACAATATGTATTTATCAATGCTCGATACCGTGTGTGCACATGCAGGCATTATTGATAATGATTTCAATTTAGACGTCAAAATCTGGCCAAACCCTGCTGATGATGAGATATTTATTAACGGAACCAATATAGAGTCATATAAAATTTTCTCAACATCGGGACAATTGGTTGCACAAAGCAGTGTTGGCAAATGTTCGGAATGCAGGATTGATATTTCTTATTTGAATAATGGAGTTTATATCATGCAAGTAGTTTCAAAAAACGAATTGCCAAAAAATTTGTTGTTTGTTAAAAAAGACAGCCAATGATGAAAGCTATGATTTTTGCAGCCGGTAAAGGTACCAGACTTCAGCCTGTTACCGATAAAATTCCAAAAGCTTTGGTAAATGTCGGGGGTAAGCCGTTACTTGAATGGCTATTGCTCAAAATATATGCTTCAGGAATTAAAGATATAGTTGTTAATGTTCATCATAAAGCAGAACAAGTCATATATTTTTTAAATAAATTTAATCTACCTGGCATACATATTCAAATTTCTGACGAATCAGATTTGTTACTTGATACCGGCGGGGGACTTAAAAAAGCATATAATCTTTTTAAAGGAACCGCTCCAATTCTTGTTCACAATGTGGATATATTAAGCAACATTAATTTTAAGCAGTTAGAGGATGAATTTTTAAAATCGGATGCAGCGGCGCTTCTTGTTGTAAAGAATCGCAATACTAACAGAAAATTAGAATTCTCCGATAATAATCTGCTTGCCGGATGGCGCAATGAAAAAACAGGCAAACATATAACCACAAAAGCTTATGACAATAATGTTCATGCTCTTGCATTTTCGGGAATTTCAGTTGTTTCAGCCGATTTCCCCGCATTGATAAAAGAAGATGGTGTATTCGGACTTATTCCGGCTTGTTTAAAACTTGCAGATGAAGTTGTGATTAAAAAATTTGAACTTAATCATGAATGGCTGGATGTGGGTAAACCCGAAGTATTGCCTGATGCAGAAAAATTCATTCAAACTCATTATAATATTTTTAAAAAATGACATTTATTCAGGAAATTGCAAATAAGATAATAAATGATTTTGGAACCGATTTCAAATCCACGGCTATTGTTATGCCCGGCAGACGCGGCGGATTATTTATGAAAAAAGCCCTTGCAAAAGCTGTGGGAAAACCCATTTTGTTGCCGCATATCTTCAGCATAGAGGAATATATTTATCATCAAAGCGAAATGCGCAAAATGGATGAAACAACAATGCTGGCTATTTTATATGCAGTTTATAAGAACCATGCCGGACAAAATGCATTTTCCATTGATGACTTTCTTTTAACCGGAAAAACAATATTATCCGATTTCAATGATGTGGATGACTATCTGCTTGACCCCGAGGATGTCTTTACATATTTAATGCGCGTGCGGGAAATAGAAAACTGGTTTCCGGGCGAGGCCACAACTAATCTTCAGAAAAACTATCTGGCTTTCTATCAGCTGCTAAAACCCATATATTATTCGTTTACCGATAAATGCAAAGAATTGGGAATGGGCTATCAGGGTCTGGCTTCGCGCGTATTATCTCAAAAAAACTCATTCAACGACTTTACTAAAATTATTTTTGTTGGTTTAAACGCAATTACCCCATCTCTTCAAACACATATAAACAAACTAATACAAAAAGAACAAGCCGCCTTGTACTGGGATGCTGACAGCTGGTATTTTGATAATCCTAATCACGAAGCAGGACACTTTTTGAGACTAAACAGAACTGCCTGGCCAGGCACTTTTTCAAAAGCACCAAGCCTATTTGAAAACACAAATAAAAAAATCAATATAATTGGGGCACCGCTTGGTTATGCGCAAATACAAACGGCATTACACATTCTTCAAAGCCAATATGGAAACTCGCTTGAAGATACTGTTTTGGTTCTGGCAAACGAAGGATTAATGATACCTTTACTCAGCAGCTTGCCGCCGGAATTGGCCGAAAAAGTAAATATTTCAGGCGGATATCCTTTAAAAAACACATTACTGGGTCAATTGATTGCTTCGTATCTTGAATTAACAAGTGAAACATTCACAAGCGAAAGTTCTGCAATAACTTATCATTTTGATAAACTTGTGGAATTTTTATCAAACCCATTGTTAAGGTTATTAATAGAAGAAAAAGACATCGAATCTTATGATAAGATAGTTGAAGAAATCAGTTCCGGAAAGTTTCGATTTTTTTACTGGAATCAGGAGCAAAACGAAAGTTCAGAGTTATTAAAACAATTTGATGAATTATTGCCTGAATTAATCTCCCCCTGCGAAAAATGGGAAAGTATTTTAGCAAGGCTGATTGATGTTACATCAAGGCTGTTCGAAAAGTGCGCCGATATCGATATTGAACACGAAGCTGCCTGGACTATTAATTCTATGCTGAAAGCACTTTTAAACACTCTGAAATCTTATGGCAGCAATCTGGATATTACATATAATTCGGCAGCTTATTTCATTCGACGGTTATTGCAAACAGCAAAAATCCCTTTAAAAGGAGAGCCTTTGAAAGGAGTGCAAATTCTTGGTGTGCTCGAAACGAGGTCACTGGATTTCAAAAATGTTATTATAGTTGGCGCAAACGAAGGCTTTTTGCCTGCAAGCGGACAGGGAGACTCATTTTTACCAAACGATGTAAGATATGAATTGAAATTACCCTTGCAATATGAACGCGATGCCGTTTATGCCTATCATTTTTGGCGACTGATTCAGCGTGCAGAGGAAATTTCAATTATATACAATACCGAAAGTGACCCATTGTTTGGCAAAGAACCCAGCAGATATATTTCTCAAATTGAGCATGAATTGCTGCCTGCTTTTCCGAAAATTGATTTCAAACGCATGACTTTGGGAATTGACTATGAAATTTACTTTGAAAATACAGTAGATATTTATAACCGTGAACTTATTGACAAACAATTAAATTACATTGCGTCAAAAGGCTTGTCTTTCAGCAGATTATACAATTTTATAAAATGTCCCAGGTTGTTCTTGCTTGAGGGGATTTACAACATTGAAAAATGGGAAAACGAAAATGGAAATATTGCCATCAATACTTTGGGCAGTGTGTTTCATGCAGCCATAGAGCACGTTACCCTACCCTATATCGGCAAATTGTTGGTTCCGGAAGATTTTGACAAAATGATTAGCCAAATCGAGTCGGGTTTGGAAAAAGGATTGGAAAAATATAAAGTAAAGCATACAAATAGCGGGTTTAACTATCTGGCAAAAGAATTGCTTTTTGACATATTGAAAAACTGGCTGATTAATATGAAAAATTCTGCCCCTGCGAATTATTATGTTAAGGCAACAGAATACGGAATTGATTCGGAGATTATGATTGAAGGAGGGCGGAAAATCAAAATTAAAGGCATAGCCGACAGAGTGGAATACCATAATGGCACACTAAGAATAATGGACTTTAAGACTACACATAAGCGATATGACTTAAAATTTGACACATCACCTAAATCAGATATTAAATCACCTAAATCAGAAATTAAATCACCTGAATCAGATATTAAATCACCTGAATCAGATATTGTGGGATTACTAAAAAATACAAAAAACAGATATTTAGCTCAGGTATTATTCTATTCATGGCTATATAGCCTGAAAGAAAACGTAAGTGATATTTCGGGCGGAGTTTACTCCGTATTAAGCAAAGCAGGTCATAAGCCCGACCTGATTCATGAGAAAAACTCACCTGTAATTCTAAGCAAGGAACAACTTGACAAAATAGGCTCAGGTTTTATATATTTTATTGAAGAAATATTTTCGCCGGAGCAAACATTCAGGCCAACGCCAAGTAATGATAATTGCCAATACTGTTCATATAAAAGCATTTTATGCGATGCGCAACAACTTGAAAATATGGATGATGAATAATAGATTGATTTTTATATTATTTATCGTTTATTGCGCTGTGGGCTTGCAAGCTTATGGGCAGCAACCGCAAGGCACATTCTGGACGCCCGAATTAAGACTGAATCCGGCATTAACGGGAGTTATGACAAGCAAATGGAGGCTTATTGAACATCACAGAATGCAATCTTTTAATGAAAACGGAGCACTCAACTGGAATGTTATTTCGGCTGATTTCAGAAAAGAAAAAATAAAAAAGCGGGAAGGATATGGACTGGTTATTGATGAGGCAACAGGAAATACTTTCGGGTTTGGCATAATGGACGACAGGCGCAGAAGCGACAGTACGGGGGCAAGATATACCGCAGATTATTTTTCGTTTTCGTATAGGCATGCTTTCAAAAATTATTCGCTTGGGTTTGGCATTCAGCCAGGTTTTATGAGAAGCGAATCAGAAAAGAAATTTGATTTAAACGCAGGCTTACTCTGGGGAAGTGGTTCAATATATTGCTGGCAGGAAGATCAGGTTTTTAAAAACCAGATTGGCCTGGCGGGATATAATATTTTGAGCAACTGGGGCGATACCGGCATAATGCCGGGGCGCGAAATTCAGGCTCATGCCGGTTTTTTAATTAAAAAAATCGAGCAGTTCAACTTTGTAGTAAACGGTTTATATCGTTTTAACGGCACTAATGATTTTTCACTTGGCACCTATGTGTTGTTTTTTCCGATAGTACATTATGCATATTGGGACAGGGCAAGATTGGGGTTGCATTATCGCTCTACAAACCACTTAACATTATCGGCCGGACTCAGATTTTATGGACAAGGGAAAAAAACCCTTACACTTGATGGAACAATAAGCTATGATATGCCAATGAAATTCCTTGACCTTAACAGCAAATATAAAAGTGCATGGGAAATTGGCATTGTTGTAACAAGCTTTAGCAAGTGCTGGAGCATAGATAAATGTGGAAATTAAAAATCAAACAAATATTTAATTGTCTGCTTGATTTTTTCAAACATTTATGAATAATTTATGATTTTAATATGTACATATTGCTAATATTTAATATATTGCAATATAATTAAAACTCCATGAAACATATTTTATTTGCTTCAGTTTTTGCAATTCATTGCATTTTGTCATCAGCCGCCAACTATACCGTAACAAACACAAACGATAGCGGAACAGGCTCGTTGCGCGATGCAATTACCTCAGCAAACTCATCGGTTGGTGCCGATAATATTTATTTTAATATCCCTTTAACGGACCCGGGATATGATGCCACCACAGGAACTTTTATTATTACGTTGGAGTCAACATTGCCAATGATTACAACGGGACAAATAAATATTGATGCCACTACGCAACAAACAAATCAGGGTAATACAAACCCGCATGGATATGAAATTGTGTTGCGCAAAGGCAGTGGAACGTTCGATTATCCCATAATGCTGGTATCTCCCGGCAATACCATAAAAGGATTCATAATCCAAGGCTTTTCCTACGGAATTATGATATATAATAATACCGCCACCGGAAATAATATTGTGCAAAACTTTATTGGCACAAACCATTCGGCAACCGGACCTGCAACGCAAACAAATATGTACGGAGTCGCAATTGCCAATGGGGCATCGGGCAACAATATCAGTAACAATATTATCTCCGGCAATACTATAGCGGGAATTGCCATTACAAGTGCAAATAACAATACCATAAAAAACAATAAAATTGGAACCGACAGCACCGGCAATGCTGCTATTCCCAACAACTACGGTATTGCCATACAGAACGCATCTTCAAATATTATAGGCAGCCTGCTACCCGGTGAATTTAATCTGATTTCGGGAAATACAAGTGCAGGGATTATTATAGACGGAATTACAAGTAAATACAATCAGATTTTTGGCAACCGCATCGGAACAGATAATTCGGGAACCGACAGTGTTCCAAATGAATCCGGAATTATACTGTCTTATGCAAACAATACAACAATAGGTGGTTCAACCTACCGGCATAGAAATATTATCTCCGGAAACAGTGCTGCAGGTATTGTTTTGAATGGTGCAGGAACCAGCAACAATCACATAAAAGGTAATTTTATTGGTCCCGACATAACGGGCATGGCGCCATTGCATAATTATTCGGGAATAAACATTTTAAGCAATGCCAACTCAAATTTTATTGGAGGGACATTACCTGCAGAGCGCAACATAATATCAGGCAATCTTGAAATGGGCGTATATGTTGAATCTTCGGACAGCAACATAATTATAAATAATTTTTTCGGGCCTGATTCAACAGGACTTGACGCATTTAAAAACAGTTCTTTTGAATTTTTGCAAAGTAATGGCGTGGAATTTAATACTGTTTCCAAACATAATCGTCTTGGGGGATACACTGCTGCCGAGCGAAATATTATTTCGGGAAACAGGGTTTACGGAATGGTTTATTATGGCAACAGCAGCTACAATCCTGTAATCGGAAATTACATAGGTGTTGATTATACAGGAAACAACGCTCTGGCAAATGCCACAGGAATATGCGTTGACGGTGGTTGCAACAATAATGATATTATAAACAACGTGCTAAGCGGTAATTACAGTTATGGAATTTTTATTGTAACAACCGGAACTTATTATAATAAAATGACCGGCAATATTATTGGACTGAATGCGGCGGGAAACGACACTGTACCTAATGAAGCAGGGCTTTTGCTCGGCGGCGGAGCAAAATACAATATCATTGGCGGCTCAAGTAATACTGAGCGTAATATAATTTCAGGGAACCGTTTTGGCGGGATCGAAATTGCCGATGACGGCACTAGTTTTAATCTGATAAAAGGAAATTACATTGGTACAGACCATTCTGGTTTAATAGCAAAGCCTAATTTGTACGGCATAAGCATTATTTCGAATAGTTCGCAAAATACTATAGACTCAAATATTATTTCCGGTAACAAGCATTATGGTGTGTTGATATTTGAGAATGCCGACAGCAACATTGTTTCACGAAATATGATAGGCGTTGGGGCAGATTATACAAGCAGCGTGGGTAATGGGGCTGCAGGAATAGTTATTTGGAATGGTGCCACGCGCAACAAAATCGGAGGGCAAGGGCTTGGAAATACAATTGCTTATCATGATTCATGCGGAATTGTTGTTAAAGACAACGGTACAGTATTTAATACCATTTCGGAAAACAGCATATTCAGCAATTCAATTATGGGTATAGATATTTTCCCTGAAGGCCCAAATCCAAATGATGTTGGGGATTTTGACTGCGGTCCAAACGAACTGATGAATTATCCCATAGTTGAATATGCCGCATACAATCCTGCGCAGGATATAATCTGGATTTATGGTACATTAGACACCCAGTCGCCTGAAAATGCAGTGGTAGAACTCTTTGTGGCCAAGCCTGACACTGTTTTCAACCATGGTGAAGGCGAAATATTTCTGGGAAGGGCAATATGCAATGCTGCCGGTGAATGGATGTTTATGGGTAATGGAGGTTCCGAAGACATGCTTATTACAGCCACGGCAACCAGCGTTACCGGCAGTACTTCGGAATTTAGCAAGAATTATGTAACAGTTACATCATTAGCAGAATATGCACTGAATAATTGTATTATTTATCCAAATCCGGCCAATGACTATGTTGTTTTTTCGTTACCTGAAGCTGAGATGGCCAAATTGGCAATTTATAATACCGGTGGTGCTTTAATATTCGAAAAAGCCATAAATGGTGGCAAAATTTATAAATGGGAAATTGAAAGCAATTTGCAAAACGGACTGTACATTGCCAATATTACAACAACGAATGGAACAATAATCACATCAAAATTTAATGTGCTGAAATAATAGTCAAGCATGAAATTTTGTTTTATTAAATGATATTCTTTTATGAGAACTTATTTATTTGTAATTGTAAGTTTCTTTTGTATTAATATGTCTGCTGCAACTTATACAGTCAGCAATACTAATACATCGGGCGCAGGAAGTTTACACGCGGCAATTACCAGTGCCAACACAAATCCTGGTGGACCACACAGCATTGTTTTTAATATTCCCCAAACCGATCCCAATTATGATGCCTCAAAAGGTGTTTGGATTATACACTTGACCAATACCAGCAGGTTGCCTTATATTATTGGCTCCAACATAAGCATTGACGGAACAACTCAAACGGCAAATGCCGGCGACACTAACCCGTTGGGACCTGAAATAGTACTTGACGGCGGAGGCAATACCGATTTTTGCTTTTTTGCATTAAATGCATCAAATATAACTATCAGAGGGTTCAATATAAGACGGTTTGTATGCGGCATACAGGTTTCGGGCAGTAATTCCAAAAACTGGAACATTATAGGAAATTATATCGGCACAAACGAAACAGCATCAGACACAGCAGGGTGCAATATCGGGATAGAATTTTTAAATAATGCAGGATATTCCAATATAGGCGGACTTAATGCTGCCGACAGAAATATAATAAGCGGAAACAACCATATTGGCTTACGTTTGCTAAGCTCAAGTTACAACGTACTGGTAAATAATTATATCGGAGTGGACAGAACCGGCACCTATGCCATCAGAAATTACGATGGTTTAAGTTTGGAAGCCAACACGCAGCACAATATTATAGGGGGAAACACTCCGGCGCACAGAAATATAATATCAGGCAATGTGGCGTATGGCCTGCCTTTGATAGGTTACGACACCCAATATAATATTATTCAGGGGAATTATATTGGCACAAATGCAAGCGGTACAGCAGCAATACCCAACACATACGGCATTTTGTTCGACGATGGTACCCATTACAATACAGTAGGCGGCCTTGGTAATGGCGAGGGAAATCTTCTGTCTGGGAATTCCGGCTATGGATTATTTATTTACAATAATGGAACAACAAAAAACTGGTGTTATGGAAATTTTATCGGCACCGACTATACGGGAACAGCAGCTGTGCCAAATGCAAACGGCGTAGTGATAGATGCAATGTCAACCGAACATGTGCTGGATAAAAATCTTATTTCGGGGAATACTCAAAACGGAATTGCCATTCATATAACAGGTACCAACAATCATCATATTACCCGCAATTTAATTGGCACCGACATAACCGGCACTATGCCCCTGGGTAATGGCGCCGACGGAATAAGGATTGCAGAAGGAGCAAGAAACAATATAATAGGCGGAATTGATTCGGGCAACGTAATAGCATATAACGGAGGAAACGGAATAACGGTTCTTACTGCAGGCGATATTAATAATACTTTCAGTCAGAATTTAATTTTTGGAAACGCCATGCTGGGCATAGATTTATATCCTCAAGGTGTTAGCGAAAACGATGCTGGTGATATCGATGCGGGTCCAAATCAATTGATGAACTTTCCTGTTCTTAATTCTGCAGTTTTTAATCAAAATAATAACTCCACAACGATAAGTGGCAGTCTTGACAATCCGCTGGCGCAATATTGCACAATAGAACTTTTCGGCAGTAGCGGAGATATCAGCAACCATGGGCAGGCAAATGAATATTTGGGAAGTATTAATCCCGACAATAGTGGCAATTTTAGTTTTGAAATAAACAAAATACTTTCCTGGGACTATGTAACAGCCACAGCAACCGATAGTAGTGGAAATACATCGGAGTTTTCCTTGAATCTGGAATTACCGGGTCCGAATGCTATTGCGGATTTAGAACGGGAACTTTTTAAAGTATATCCAAATCCGGCTTATGATTATATTGTTATTGAAAACTCAACGGATGGTGAATTCATGTTGGAAATAATAAATTCTTGCGGCCAAATATTGCTGGGTGAAACCGGTATCTCTGATAAAATTACAGTGAATACCAAAAAATGGCAAAGAGGAGAATATTTTGTTATAATAAAAAACAAAGCTGAATCCGTAACATTCAAGATTCAGCTTTTGTAGGTTATAAGATTAAACTTTATACAAACAAGTTTAGGTTGCCCTCGGTTTTTTCGAGATATGTAGCCACTCCTCCGATTTGCACACCGTCCATAAGTTCTTCTTTTACAATTCCCATAACATCCATCGACATTTGGCAGGCAACAAAATCGACTCCGCTTTCCTGTGCAGTTGTTATCATTTTTTCCAATGCGTCAACTTGTTTGTCTTCCATGCGTTTGCGCATCATAGAGCGACCAATGCCGCCCATATTGAACTTGGACAATGCCAGTTTACGGCTTGATTTTGGCATTAAAAACCCAAATATTTTTCCAAAGAAATCTTTTTTAACAGAAGGCTTATTTATCCTTTTTATGATATTTAGTCCCCAGAACGTAAAAAACAGCGTAACTTTTTTCCCCATTGCTGCTGCTCCGTTTGCAATTACAAAAGAAGCCAAGGCGCGATCCAGGTCATCGCTAAAAACAACGAGTGTGGCATTGTTTCCGGAAATATTAGCCTGAATCTGAGGTGATGCAGGTTTGCCTTTTGAAATTACTGCCGTTATTTTTCCGCTATCCTGCGTCAGCTCCAGAATTTCGTTTCCCGTAACTTTAGCCCATGCAGCAACATCCTTGTAGAATCCCGGGTCAGAGGCAGTGATGCTTATTGTTTCGCCAACATTTATTTCGTCAATGGATTTTTTCAATTTCAGTATTGGCCCGGGGCATTGCATACCACAAGCATCAACAATTTTAATTTTATCGACAGGAACGCTTTTAACAGCAGATTTTTCTTTACTGCCCTGATAAATATGGTCGTCAATACCAATGAAATCATTTTCAAAAATATCTTCGTTGCTTTGCTTCTGGCTTGCCGTTTCGTAGGTTTTCAAACCACCGGAAAGATTATAGACATTATCGAATCCGCTTTGCGACAGTATTCTGCAAGCCACATGAGCACGAAGACCTACTCCGCAGAAAACAATTATTTTTTTGTCTTTGGGAATTTCGTCAAGATGTTTCCTTAAATCATCAAGAGGAATATTAACTGCGCCGTCTATGCTGCCAAGCTGGTGTTCTTCCTTGGTTCTGACATCGAGCAGGAAAATATCACTACGTGATTCCTTGTGTATTTCGCGCCACGAAATAGGTTTTGCTATGCCCGCCAATATGTTTTCGGCAACCATTCCTGCAATATTCACAGGGTCTTTTGCCGATGAATATGGCGGCGCATAAGCATGCTCTATGTCAGCCAAATCATAAACTGTAGCACCATGCTGTATTGCCGATGATAAAATATCTATTCTTTTGTCGGTGCCTTCGTATCCGACTATCTGAGCTCCCAATAACCGTCCATTGTCAGGTGCAAACGAAATTTTTATTGTCATTGGCAAAGCACCCGGATAATATCCCGCATGCGAAGAAGAGTGGGTCGTGGAATCAATGTGCGGAATATTTAATTTGCCCAGTTGTTTTCCCGATATTCCCGTTGCGGCTACAGTAACGTCAAAAACTTTTGCTATTGCAGTGTTTACTGAGCCATTATAAGTCTTTTTATTTCCAAAAACGATATTATCGGCAGCAATTCGTCCCTGTTTGTTTGCAGGTCCAGCAAGATAAGTAATCATTGGAGTTCCTGTAATGGGATTAGGAAATTCTATTGCATCGCCAACAGCATAGATATTTTCGTCGGTTGTCTGTAAATATTTATTTACGACTATTCCACCCGAAGCACCAACGGCAAGACCGGCAGCCTTTGCAAGTTGACTGTCGGGGCGGACGCCAATAGACAATATAACCATGTCGGTTTCTATAGTTTTTGAAGAACTCATGGTTACTTCAATTCTACCATTCTTCTCGGCAAATGATGCAACAGAAGATTTTAAATAAAACTCTACGTTCTTGGTTTTTAAGTGCTGATGAACCATTGCGGCCATGGAATAATCCAGTGGCGACATTACCTGTTCGGCCATCTCTACTATGGTTACTTTTAGTCCCGCTTCGTGAAGATTTTCAGCCATTTCCAGCCCAATGAAACCTGCACCAACAACAACAGCATGTTTAGGGTTATTGTTTTTTATATACTCCTTAATTTTATCGGTATCGGGCACATTGCGCAAAGTGAAAATACCCTGCGACTGTATGCCCGGAATTGGAGGTTTTACAGGCTCGGCACCCGGCGATAAAACTAATTTATCGTATTTCTCCGTGTAGGTTTCGCCACTCAGCACTTTCTTTACCGTAACTTCTTTTTTATCTCTGTCAATAGAAATAACTTCGGAAAAATTGCGGACTTCCAGATTGAAACGCTGTCCGAAAGTGGCCGGAGTCTGTACGAATAAATTTTCACGTTCAGGAATAGTTCCTCCAATATAGTAGGGCAAACCACAATTGGCATAAGAAATATATTCGCCACGTTCAAAAATTATTATTTCACTTTTTTCATCAAGTCTTCTCAAACGCGCTGCAGTTGTAGCTCCACCGGCAACACCGCCAACAATTAAATATCTCATAACTCAATAAAATTAAATTTATGCAAAATTACTTTGAATAAAAATATAAATGGAGTATATGTCTATGATGAATATCATGGCTGCTAATTGTTGTGAAAACTATAAGATGTGTTTTTTATAAAAACAAAAGCCCTTTATTGCTTTTTTAGGTTATTTCAGTTTCAAATCATTTAGCTGCGAATAATTTCCGTAAAAAACATTTACATCAACGTGATGATTAATGCCGTCGATTTTGGCCTTATCGCTAAATTGCCAGAATTTCCAATCGGCAAATGTTGCTGGCTTTTCTTCGTAATAATGAGCTATCCATAATGGATATTTTTCAATAATGCTGCCCCTGAAATAGGTTTCGTAAAAAAAAGCGCCGGTGTAAACAATAGGTCTGACTCCATAGTGTCTTTCAACAATTTGTAACCAAATATAAACAGAGTTGACAAGAGATTTTTTGTCAATACCATTTGCTGTTTCTTCTATGTCGAGAACCGGAGGCAAATCGCCTTTACTCATAACAACATTCCTGCAAAAATGATCTGCCTGTAATTGTGCATTTACATTCGGTTTGAAATAATGATATGCTCCTCTTGGTATCCCGACATCTTTTGTTTCATTCCAGTTTTTCTTAAAATAAGAGTCAATCATAGATGTTCCTTCTGTAGCTTTAATAAAAGCAAATTCGACGGTAAATTTTTCCGATTTAAAATCTGCCACACGTACCCAGTCAATATCATTCTGGTAATGAGAAACATCAATACCAAATATGCTGTATCCATCAGGCAATGTCACACCAACTTTTGTAATCTTTTCGTAATTATTTTTTTGAGACCCAAATTGCGAATTAAGCCAATACAGAAAATATTTGCCCGGATTTGTAAATACTAATAGGCAAAAAATCAGCGCCGTTGTAAATGCTATTACATACCAACGTCTGTTATTGCGCTTTTTACGTTTTGCCATTAAACTAATTTAAAAGCGATATTTTAAACTTTTAAACTAAACCAGTATTAACTTTCTTTTCCGTGGCAAGCTTTATATTTTTTACCGCTTCCGCAGGGGCAGGGATCGTTACGCCCAACCTTCTTTTCTACACGTACCGGTTCTCTTGATGCTTTGTTTGCACTTGGGTCGTGATATTTCGGATGTTGCGCTCCCGGTATGTCAGACTCCCTGCTGGTTTTTAGATTAGTATTACTGCTGCGGCGCACCTGTTCGGTTTCGGACAAATTTTTATCTTCGGCCAATGGTACTCGACCATGGGTGAGAAAACTTAAGATATCTTTATTTATCTTGGTAAGCATTTGTTTGAATAACTCAAATGATTCAAATTTGTAAATAAGCAAAGGGTCTTTTTGCTCATAAACAGCACTTTGAACACTTGTTTTCAAATCATCCATTTCTCTAAGATGTTCTTTCCATGCATCATCAATCATGGCTAAAGCAAGGCTGCGCTCAACACCGCGCATTAGCTCTTTTCCCTCGCTCTCGTAAGATTTTTTAATATTGGCTAAAGCAGTGAAGGTTTTTTTACCATCGGTAAAAGGAACAGCCACATCATCGAATTTGCGGTTTACGTTTTCGTAAATTTCTTTAATAATCGGATAAGCGCGTGTAGCTGTTACTTCACATTTTTGCTGGTACTCGGAATAGGATTGTTCGAATAATTTGTCGGCAATTTTTGTCGTACTTTCACTAAAGAAGTCTTTATCGCTAATTTCAGGCTCGATGGCAAGTACTTTCATTGCATCATAAGAAAACTGCTCATAATCGCGTGAATCCTGATTATCAGCTACAATGGTTTCCGAAATATCGCTGAACATGTTCAGCAGGTCAATCGACAGTTTGTCGCCGTATAAAGCATTATGACGTTTATTGTAAATCACCTCACGCTGCGAATTCATTACATCGTCGTATTCCAAAAGACGTTTACGTATTCCAAAGTTATTTTCTTCCACTTTTTTCTGAGCCCGTTCAATAGCCTTGGAAACCATTGAGTGCTGAATCATTTCGCCATCTTTCAAACCTAAACGGTCCATGATTCCCGCAATCCTATCGGAGCCAAAAAGACGCATTAAATCGTCCTCCAGAGAAACATAAAACTGCGAAGAGCCCGGATCGCCCTGACGACCGGAACGTCCGCGTAATTGTCGGTCAACCCGCCGCGATTCATGTCTTTCCGTTCCAATAATGGCAAGACCGCCCGCTTCTTTCACTCCCGGTCCCAGCTTAATATCTGTGCCCCTACCTGCCATGTTGGTGGCAATAGTAACGTTTCCTGCCTGACCTGCTGTGGCAACAATATCGGCTTCCTTTGCATGTAGCTTGGCATTAAGTACACTATGCTTAATTTTTTTCATGGTAAGCATACGACTAAGCAGTTCTGATGTCTCAACAGATGTGGTACCAACAAGAACAGGCCTTCCTGCTTCTTTTAGTCTAACAATTTCATCAATAACGGCATTAAACTTTTCACGCTTGGTTTTATAAACAAGATCGTGATGGTCTTTTCGTATCACGGGACGGTTTGTAGGAATAACAACAACATCAAGTTTGTATATATTCCACAACTCACCTGCCTCAGTTTCGGCAGTACCGGTCATACCGGCAAGTTTCTTATACATGCGGAAATAGTTCTGCAATGTAATAGTGGCATAAGTTTGAGTGGCTGCCTCAACTTTTACGTTTTCCTTTGCCTCAATAGCCTGATGCAAACCGTCGCTATAACGCCTTCCCTCCATAATACGGCCGGTTTGCTCATCAACGATTTTAATTTTATTGTCTATGATAACATATTCAACATCTATTTCGAAAAGCGTATATGCTTTTAGCAGCTGATTCATGGTATGAATCCTGTCGGACTTAACAGCATAATCCTGCCTTAGTATCTGTTTTTTCTCAATTAATTCCGTTTCGGATAAATTTGCTTTTTCCAATTCGGCAAGCTCTGAGCCAATATCGGGTAAAATAAAAAATTTAGGGTCGCCGGTTTTTTCTGTCAACAAATCAATACCCTTGTCGGTTAACTCAATAGAGTTATGCCTTTCGTCAATCACAAAAAACAATTCATCATCTATTAGATGCATGTTTTTCATGTTTTCGGCCATATACTGATTTTCGGTTTTATGCAAAAGGGTTTTAATTCCCGGCTCACTAAGAAATTTAATCAGAGCCTTATTTTTTGGCAAGCCGCGGAAACATTTTAATAAAGCTACCCCACCCAGTCTTTCTTCTTCGGGTGTGGGATTTTCTTTTCCAAGCATTTGCTTTGCTTCGGCAAGAAAGCCATTAATCAAATTCTTTTGCGCATTGGTTATAGTAACGACATAAGGTTTTAAAGCATCAAATTCCTGATGGTCGCCTTTGCTTGTAGGACCTGAGATAATAAGCGGAGTACGGGCATCGTCAATTAATACTGAGTCAACCTCATCCACAATGGCATAATTATGTCCACGCTGCACTATCTCATCGGTACTTCTGGCCATATTATCGCGTAAATAATCAAAGCCGAATTCATTATTTGTGCCATAGGTAATGTCAGCCAAGTAGGCTTTTTTTCTGGCAGAACTGTTGGGCTCGTGTTTATCGATGCAATCAACGACTAATCCATGAAATTCAAATAAAACACCCATCCACTCAGAGTCCCTTTTTGCCAAATAGTCGTTTACGGTAACAACATGCACACCTTTTCCCGGCAATGCATTCAAATAAACAGGCAAAGTTGCAACAAGTGTTTTTCCCTCGCCTGTAGCCATTTCGGCAACTTTTCCTGAATGCAAAACATGTCCGCCAATAAGCTGAACATTATAATGCACCATATCCCACGAAATTGTATTACCTCCGGCCGTCCATGCATTTTTCCAATATGCTTTATCTCCTTTGATGATTATACTGCTGCGCTTAGATGCAAGCTCTCTGTCGAAATCGGTGGCAGTAACCTCTATCTCATCATTTTCCTTAAATCTGCGTGCAGTGTCTTTTACAACAGCAAAAGCCGCAGGTAAAATTTCATTAAGTTTTTCCTGAGTTATTTCGTAAACTCTTTTTTCGAGCTTTTCAATTTCTGTATATATGCTTTGTTTATCATCAATTGACATATCGTATTCAATCTCGATGCGATTTTTAAGCGCAGCGATCTGAACCTCTTCTTCCTTTACCGCTTCAATTAATACAGAACGAAATTCCAGTGTCTTTGCCCGCAATTCATCATTCGAAAGCTGTTTAATCTTTTCGTACTCCACATGCACTTTTTCAACATAAGGTGCAATTTCTTTCATGTCTTTTTCAGCCTTGCTCCCAAAAATCTTTTGCCAAATTGTTGCCATATTTATGTAATAATTATTACTACAAAAGTAATTGATTTTTTTTAATCCAATATTCTTTATTAATCAACGAAATAAGCTGTTTCTGATGTCAAAATGTATTTCTATCTAATTTGTTATTGACAAACAAGAACAAATGACTATTTGTTATCTTTGCATTATGAAATCACGCGGCTTAGTTTTATTTTTAGACTCTACTCATCCTCTGCTTCCTCAAAAACTTTCAGAAGCGGGGTTTGAAATAAATCATTTTTCGGGAACAACAGATGAACTGATTCAATTGTTGCCAAATGCCACGGGATTAGTTATCAGAAGCAAATTTGTTCTAAATGACGAATTGCTTAAACATGCCTGTAACCTGCGTTTTATTGCCCGTGCGGGCGCGGGAATGGAAAATATTGACACTGAATTTGCAAGTAAAAAAGGAATTGTTTGCCTTAACAGCCCTGAAGGAAATCGTGATGCGGTGGGTGAACAGGCGTTGGCTATGTTGCTGATGCTGATGAATAATTTGCTTATTGCAGATAATGAAGTAAGAAACGGTACATGGAAACGTGAAGCGAACAGAGGATTTGAACTTACAGGAAAAACTGTAGGTATTATTGGTTATGGGAACATGGGTAGCGCCTTTGCCCAAAAATTAAAAGGTTTTAATTGCAATATATTAGCTTACGACAAATACAAAACGGGATTTGGAAATGATTATATTCAGGAAAAACCGATGGATGATTTGTTTGATAAAAGCGATGTAATCAGCCTTCATGTGCCTTTAACAAAAGAGACCACTTATCTGGCAAACGAAGAATTTTTCAAGTCGTTTCGCAAACCGGTCTGGTTTATAAATACATCGAGGGGAATGGTTTGCAAAACTTCGGCATTGCTGGATGCCATTGAAAAAAAACAAGTACTTGGTGCAGCTTTGGATGTGCTTGAATGGGAAGATTTCAGTTTCGAAAATTTCTTTAAACAAAGTCTGCCTGATGATTTCAAACGACTGATACAAAACAAAAACGTTGTTTTAAGTCCGCATATAGCCGGTTGGACGCACGAATCAAACGCGAAGCATGCCGAAATTCTGTTCGAAAAAATAATGGCTATAGGTTTGTAAGTGCATATATTTACAGCAATGCCATTAATTCCTGCAGCAATAGCCATTTAAAGTGCATATACGAAAATTTCCGGCGAAATATTGTTTTAAACGCAAGTGGTATTGTGTTAATTGATAAACAATATTTTAATAAATCAATATTTTCATTTCCATATAATCCATCATGGCGTATTTAACGCCCTCGCGCCCAAGTCCGCTTTCTTTAATTCCGCCATACGGCGCATGGTCAACGCGGAAAGTAGGCACATCATTTATAACTACTCCTCCAACATCAAGCACATTGAAAGCATATTTCATGTTCTCTATGGAATCGGTAAAAACGCCGGCCTGCAAGCCATAACGGGAATCATTTACCTGCCTGACTGCCTCATGGAAATCATTAAATTTTTCCAAAGTAACAACGGGTCCGAAAATTTCATTGCAGCACACGCTCATCTCGGGCCTGGTATTGGTAAGTACCGTAGGCTCAAAAGTTGCTCCCATGCGTTTACCTCCGCAAAGAATTACGGCTCCTGCCTTTACTGCTTCATTAACCCAGTTTTCAACACGAATGGCATTGTTTTCGTCAATCATTGCAGAAATATCAGTATCGCTTGTAAACGGTGAGCCAATCTTAAGTTTAGATGTTTTATCAACAAAAGCCGAAGCAAATTCGTCAAAAATATTTTCATGAACAAAAATCCTTTGTGTATGTATGCACACCTGCCCCGAATAAGCAAAAGAGCCTGATAAAACTTTTGGAACGGCAATATTTAAATCTGCAGAACTGTCAATTATGGCGCCTGCATTTCCGCCAAGTTCCAGCACTACTTTTTTCTTTCCTGCATCGGTTTTCATTTGCCAGCCAACTTCGGGCGAACCTGTAAATGTCAACACAGCAAAACGCGGGTCGGTAACCATTTGATTGCCACATTCACGGTCGAGAGGCAAAACCGACAAGGCACCCTCAGGCAGCCCGCATTCATTTATTAGCTGCGCCATAAAGAGCATTGATAAAGGAGTATTTCGTGATGGCTTTAAAATTATCGGGCATCCTGCCGCAACAGCAGGTGCAATTTTATGAATGGCTAAATTCAAAGGGAAATTAAAGGGACTGATACCCGATACTATTCCTGCAGGAAAGTATTTAACAACAGCTTCCTTGCCTGTGCCTGCCTGAGTCCAGTCAATTTTAATAAATTCACCCGAAATTCGTCTGCTTTCTTCTGCTGCAACCTCAAAAGTTTGTATTGCACGGTCTATTTCGGAATACGAAAGTTTTAACGGTTTTGAAGCTTCGCCCGAAATTATTTTTGCCATCTCTTCTTTGCGCATCCGCAACGATGCAGCACACTTCATTAAAATATCATATTTTTTCCACGACGGCATTTGCTTCATAACAGGTCGTGCATCTTCTGCCATTTTAATAGCTTTTTCCAGTTCGGTTTTTCCCGCCAGAAATGTTGTTCCAACAACGGAGCCGTCGTAAGAGCATTTAACCTCAAGTTTGTTTGGCGTTTCGCAAAATTCGCCGCCTATATAGATTGGGAATGTCATATTAATTGATTTTTGCAAATATAATTTTAATTATTCCAAAAACGATTATACAGCAGGAAACAAATTGCGGAAAATAAAAACAGCTTCAAGTTTGAGTCAATATTTGCATCAAGTCATTACTTCAAAGCCAGCTTTCCTTTTTGCGACAAATACAATAAAAGAAAAAAGAACAAACTCAAAATAAAATAAATGCAAATGGCAACAACTGAGGTGCGCATGTTCCCCGTAATGGCTTCGATAAGCCCGAAGCTAAAAGTACCGCCAACAGTAGCAAGTTTTTCCATTACGTCGAAAAAGCTAAAAAATGATGTGTGGTCGGTTGTTTTAGGAAGCATTTTTGAATATGTGGAACGTGCTAACGATTGCGAGCCACCCATTACCAAACCAATGAAAAACGCAACGGTCATAAACCCGAATGCACCTGTTATAAAATATGCACCAACACAAACAAATACCCACCAAAATACTGTAATTATAAGAGTTTGGAAGTTACCGATTTTTCCTGAAAGCCATGCAAATCCATGAGCTCCAACCGAACCTACAAGCTGAATAACTAAAATTGTTGCTATCAGCAAAGTATCATCAACCCCAACTTCTTTTTCTCCGTAAGTTGCTGCCATAAACATTACTGTGAGGGTTCCCATCATCATAAAGAAAAATCCAAATAAGAAAAAAGTTAATCCGCGCGACCGGATAATTTTACTAAAAACTTTTCGCAGTTCGCTGTATCCGTTGGTAAAAACTCTTTTGCTTTCTTTTCCATGTCCGTAGGTATATTTTGGTAATCTTCTGAAAGTAATTTGGGCAAAACCTATCCACCATACAAACACTGTAACAAAGGCTATGCGTGCAGGAAACGAATCGTCTTTTATGCCAAGCGCGTCTTGGCCCAAAATAACGGCCAGATTTATAATCAGCAAAACCACGCCGCCAATATAACCCATTGAGTAGCCTCTGGCGCTTATGCGGTCCTGATCTTTAGGTTCGGCAATAACGGGAAGAAATGAATTATAAAATACTATGCTGCCGCCATAGCCGATAGTGGCAAGGGTAAAAGAAATCAACCCAAGTTCAATATGTTGCGGATCGAAAAAATACAACAAGCCACAAGAAATGGCACCAAGCCATGTGAAAAACTTCATGTAAGATTTTCGCATACCCGTATAATCGGCCATTGAAGAAAAAAACGGAGACAATAATGCAACAAACAGATAAGCCGCCGATATCGACCATGAATAGGCAACCGTATTTATAATATCGAAGCCGAAAACATTAATTACGCTACTGCCATTATGGGTGGTAACAGAATTAAAGTATATCGGAAAAATGGCAGATAATATGGTAAGTTGAAAAACAGAATTTGCCCAATCATACATTACCCAGCCCCTGATTACTTTTGGGTCGCCTTTAGATATCTTATCGTTTTTTGCTTTATTCATTTTTTTAAAATAGATGTGTAAAAGTAAAATTAATTTGTAAATGATAAATAGAAAGGAATTGCAAATTATTCTTGACCGAATTAATTCGCAATTAAGAATTTTAATTCTTTTATGCCTCGAGCCCGGCGGAGTTTACTTTTCTTTTTCATTGCCAAAAGAAACATTGTTGTCTTAATAAATTCTTAATTAAATTTTTTAAAGTAAACAAAAAAATCAACCGCTGTCGATAAAATTCTTAAAATCAACTTCACTCATTTTATGAAAGGGAATAACCGTTATTCCATTACTGCGTTTCTGTATGGTATCTCCTCCATAAACTATGTAGCCGCCTTCAGAATCTGATAGCTTATTCCAAAACTTAATGGTAGCAGGAATAAATAAGCCACCCTGCCTGCCAGGCTTTGCGAAATATTATTCTGCAACAGAAAATTGTTAGAACCGGTCAAAATAAAACGACTATTTCCTTTGCTTTTATCAAGTATTTGTTGCAGGTACGAAAAAATGTCCGGCACCCGCTGAACCTCATCCAATATTACGCCTTTGGGATAGCTGTTCAAAAATCCTTTAGGGTCTTCAATGGCAAAGCGACGCGTATCGGGGTTTTCAAGATTTACATACAATTTGTCAGAAAATACTTTTTTTACCAGTGTGGTTTTAACCGATTGCCGGGGACCTGTCACTGCAACAATCTTAAAATTTTTTGATAAGGCTTTAAACTCTTTTTCAGAATGGCGAATTATCATATTGCAGATTTACAATTTTGGAATTGAATTCCAAAATTGTAAAGAAATTATTTTGATGATAAATGTTAAATTTCTTTCGTTTTTTCTCCCAAATTGACCATTCTCGGAAAAAACATCGCATCTGTGCGTAATTTGTCAGTGTTAAAAAAATAACTAACTTTGCTGAATTCAAGTTACAAATGCAACATTTTTGGTTGCGAAAACAATTTTAGACAAAACTGTAACTCATTGTCATGAATATCCTCGCCCTATTCTAGGCGAAAAATACTATTATAATACAGAATTCATAAGTGGTAAACCTAAGGCAACATTAATTGCTTTTGGGCTGTTTGCAATTTTGATGTCAGGCAATGTTCTTTATGAAATGTACATTATTCCTAAGAAAAAAAAGCAACTTAAAAACAAAGATTAGTCACTAATTCAAAAATAGTTTATTCATTATTTCATAAACTAATCTTCCAAAACAAATAGTCTTTTTTAAAACTCATTATTAGGTTTAAAAGTAATTATATTTACCAATTAAGGTATAATCAATATTTGTAAAAATAATCTATTGTTTTTTTAGATATCCAAAAGCCATTTATAAAGTACAAATAATATAAAAACAAAAGCTATCCCATTTGGCAATAAAAATTGAAAATTTACACAACAAAAATTAAGATTGAGTAAGGGTGGAATTTTTTAGTGCTTCAAGCAAGCGCAGGGTTGCGGGCGCATATTTGTGGGTATTTAATCTTTATCGGTTTTAAAACCAATTCTTTTCCTGTTTGTCTGTTCTAATTGCTGTTGCTTGACCTCTTCAAACTGTTTCAGGTATTCAAAAATCAGCATAAACTTATTGTCATGGTCCAATAACTGGTCTTTAACTTTTTCTAATTCTAAAAATAAGTCCTTGTGCGATAACAACATTTCACGCATTTTATTAAAGATACGGACTAATTGTATGTTTACCTGTATGGCTCTTTCTGTATTCAAAACACTTGCAAGCATTAAAATTCCATGTTCTGTAAACGCAAACGGGGCAATACGCAAACCCATTATTTCCTTACTTGTTTGTCCAAATTGCTTACGGAAATCGTCCAATTCTTCTTTTGTGAATTCAATCATAAAATCTTCAGGGAACCTTTCAATATTTCTTCGCACCTGCTCTTTTAAACGCCTGGTTTCTACCCCGTAAAATTCAGCAAGGTCTCTGTCTAATATTACCTTTTTACCGCGTATCAGGTATATTTTCGAGATTATAATTTCTTCCGGAAGCAATATTTTGTTCTCTGATTTATCCATGTTTCTAATTACAAGGCACAAAAGTAATAAATATAAATTGGGTGTCGCAAATTGCGATATCCAATTTACTGCAACGGATGAAGTTATTATGTGTCAGGTTTTAATCCTTTTAATCCGATTTGCTTGCAACTTCCAGTTTATGCTGTTCTATAATATCTTAGAAATTCCTATACTATTCCGATGTAGCTGTTTCCCTTGGTATTGCTTTCATTCGTGTTTTATGTGAGTTGTAAAATATTTTTGTGAGCGGGGCGTGGGGCTGTAGAAGCGCGGACGTGAAGTGCGCTGGAGCACGATAATACAGTCGCGAAGCGCAAAAGTTCGAGAATACGGGCGCAGACGCAAAATCACAGGACGTTACGCAGGCAGAAAAATATATTTTCCGTCAATAACATCCAGCTTGATGTTTCTCCTGACTTTATCACTTATTTTTCTCTTAACTCGCAGCATGTTGACTGTTA